>Ga0302319_10000503_pt1 | contig 88047 bp, 83 predicted proteins | sample Bog_T0_2_FD_203319 | JGI IMG/M metagenome (GOLD analysis project Ga0302319, IMG submission 203319) | Peat permafrost microbial communities from Stordalen Mire near Abisko, Sweden - Bog_T0_2 | ecosystem: Environmental > Terrestrial > Soil > Wetlands > Peat | place: Sweden: Abisko, Stordalen Mire... | reverse complement strand
GCAAACAACACCTCTACCAGGACTTTCGGGTGGAGATGATGGGACGACTCTCGAACCACGAGGTCAGTGTGCGGATCGATCAACTTTATGCCCTCATCTAGGGAGAATGCCCTGACGGTCACATGTGATATAGCTGATCGACGACGCTCTGTTTTCTGACAACGACTGGGCGCTGACGGACTTGAACCGCCGACCTGCTCGTTGTAAACGGCCCCGGGGCGTATTTTGGCGAACTACAGCTACGTCTTACAGCAGGTCAGAGGCTGTCGCATGAATCTCGACCGTCCCGCCAGCGTTTGGGTCGCGCGGGACAATTGGTGCATGCCGATCAACCTTCGTGAGGCCGATCGCGATCAGCTGTTCCTGCTGCCGCCCTCGGTCGCTGATATGACTGGCTCCCGGAGAACCACCTCGCCTTCTTCGTGCTCGACGAGGTGTCCGAGCTCGACCTCGGCTCGTTCTATGCCGAGTACCGCGAGGACGGTCGCGGTGGTGCTGCCTACGACCCAGCCCTCGTACTCGCTGTGCTCGTCTATGCCTACTGCGTCGGGGAACGCTCTTCGAGACGCATCGAACGCCGGCTCGTCGAGGACGTCGCCTTCCGGGTCGTGGGTGCGAACCAGCTCCTCGACCACGCCACCAAGATCGAGGCGAACGCCTCGGCGTGGGCCAACCGCACCCGCCGCCAGCTCGCCGACGAGATCCTCGCCGAGGCAGAACGCCAGGACACAGAGGAGGACGAACGCTTCGGTGAGAGCCGTGGCGACGAGCTCCCGCCGAACTGGGCGCGGCGTGAGAACCGGCGGGCCAGAGTTCGCGAGGCGCTCCGTCAGCTCGACGAGAAAGGTGCCGCTGACTTCGAGAGCCACCTTGCCGGGCGCGCCGCACGCGAGCAGGCCACCGGGCACAAGCTTCCCGGTCGCAAGCCGGTCCGGGGTGGGAAGACGGGCAAGGAGCGTCTTGCCAACTCGACCGACCCGGACTCGAGGATGTTGCGGGCCCGCAACCGCTTCCTCCAGGGTTATAACGCCCAGGCAGCAGTCTCGACCGACCAGGTCATCGTGGCCGCAGAGGTGACCAACGCGGCGAATGACTCGACCATGTTCGCCCCGATGGTGAGAGCGACCGAGAAGAACCTCGTCTCAAGCGAGGCGAACGGTGTCGGCACCTTCGTCGCCGACACCGGCTACTGGAGCGTCGAGAACGCGACACTCGCCACGTCTTCTGAGGTGCTCATCCCCCCGATGCCAACAACGAGAGGGGTCACCGATCCCGACGACCCGCGCATTCAAGAACGTCGTGGCGTCCTCGAGCGCATCGACGCCGGGATGCTCACCTTGAAAGAGGGCGCAATCGAGATGGGTGTCTCCTACGCCTGGGCCCCGCAGTTGCTCGCAGGCCACCGCGCCGGCCGTGCCGATCCGGCCGTGCTCAAAAGACAGATGCTCGACCGCCTCGCCACTGCAGAGGGCCGGCAGACCTATGCCAAACGCAAGATCACTACCGAACCGGTCTTCGGCAACATCAAGGCCAATCTGCGCTGTCGACGCTTCTCAGGGCGCGGAATGCAGGCGGCACTAAGCGAGTGGCGCCTCATCTGCTCGGTCCACAACCTCTTGAAAGGGGGAAACCACCGTCTCGCTATCGCATAACCGATAGCTCCCGGGCACATCCGCAGAACTCGGGCGAATCCCGCCGAAATCTTGCAAGAGACCGCTCACTTGGTTGAGTCGTCAGGATTTCTCTAGTGAACCGTGCGACAGCCTCGTCAGAGCGTCTTCAACACGTTGGCGAACTACCCCGAATGACGGCGTCCACGCGATGGACGCGCGCTGGAGGTGGCGGCGCGACTCCCGCGTCCGCCACGAATCGTCACTCCTCGCGACTGATCGGCAGCAACCTGAAACGGACGTGCTGAGCCGATAGGACAACCACAGCACCGGCAGCCAAGCTCTCCTCCATGCCGTCGAGGTTGGCGAGGAGCAGCTCCGTTTGCACCTCCGGCCGATGAGATACCCGACGGAGAATGATGACGCTCGGCCCCGGGTGACGCCCAACGGCGAGCAGCTCTCCGAAGTCCGTGTCCGCAGAAATAAGAACGCGATCAGTACTCGCTGCCGCCTCCATGACTCTGAGATCAGCGGCGCCGAGAAGCTTGAGATCACCGACATGGATAGCTTCGTGACCCGCCTCGGCAAGGCCCTCCGCGACGCGCCACGAAAGCGACTCGTCGACCAAGAACCTCATTGAGCAGCGCGAAGCGGCAGCTCGTGCTCGTCAACAGCGGCGGCGGCAAACCTCAATGCGTCGTGGAGGTCGTCCTCGGTGAGCTGGGGGAACTCGTCCAAGACGTCAGCCGTCGTCATCCCTTCGGCGATCATGGCAACAACGGTCGTAACCGGGATCCGAGTCCCGCTTATGCACGGCACCCCACCCATGATCTCGTGGTCGATCGCGATTCGTTCGAAGGCCATGCGCCTATGTTACGGGCGACGGAGGCCGTGACGCCGCGAGGAGAACCGTGCTTGACCGTCACCCACAAAGCACCGTCGCCCCCTACAAAGCGTGCATGATGGTCGTAGTGGTCCGTCTCTCACGGTCTTGGCGGAACCGGCGGCCGTCCGGATCGACGGTTTTCGCCCACTGTCCGGCAGTGCCCGCGCGTGACCACGTTCGTAGGTCCAACGTAGGTTCAGAAGCAATCTGAAACCCGACAAATGGACCGTGAATAGGCCTTCCGATGGCTCGGCACGTACTGCAAGAATCACCCCCTTTCAAAGCACAGCGCTCAGCTTGCGAACGCACCATGGATGACGTTGGTTGCGCGAGCAGCGCGTTGCGCTGCGATCTGTTCCTCGAACGACGATGCGATCGCTTCATCGAGCTCGGGGAAGAGGTGACCGTAACGGTCGAGCGTCACGTTGATCGAGCTGTGGCCCATACGCGTCTGGATTGCCTTCGGGTGTGCTCCTGCCGCGATCGCGAGCGCGACGCTCGTATGCCGGAGGTCGTGAAAGCGGCAGGAGACGCCTGCCTTGTCCTGGGCGGGCTTGAAATGGTTGTTCCAGAAGCTCGACGACATGATCGGGTGCCCAGCGTTGTTCGTGAAGACGAGCCCGTCGGGTCCGGGTTCGGCGAAACGCTCCACATGCTCAGCCAGGATCGCCGCGGTGGACGGTGTGATCGTGATCGACCGCAGCGACGCGGAGGTTTTCAGCTCCTTGCGTAGCCATTGCTTCGTGTCGAGGCGGACGAGTTGGTCGGTGACGCGGACCTTGCGATGGAGCAGGTCAAGTCGCGACTGACGCAGCCCGATGAGCTCGCTCCAGCGCATCCCCGAGTCGACCGCGAGATAGATGAGCGCGCGGAACCGCTCACGATGCGCTTCCGCAAGCTCGATGGCCTGTTTCCAAGAGAGGAAGACCATCTCCCGACTTGGGACGTGTGGCGGCTCCACCCGATCGAACGGGTTGGCGAGAATCTTCTCCTTTTGCACGGCGACCTGGAGCACGCGCCGGAACGTCCGGTAGTGGCGGTGTACTGAGCTCGACGCGATCCCGGCTTCGATCTCGTCCATCAACCACTTCTCTATTTCGTCCGTGGGGAGCCGGCCGATCCGGTAGGCGCCAAAGCGGGGGAGGATGTACTTGTCCAAGTCGCGGCGATAAGTCTGCTGCGTCGTCGGCGAGAGGCGACGCGCCAAGGAGAGGAACTCTCCCGACCACGATTGCAGCGTGAGCTGTGCGCCGCTTGGATCGAGCCAGCGGCCTCGCTCGATGTCGACTTGCACCTCTCGTAAGAACCGCTCCGCGTCGAGCTTGCGCGAGAACGTTTCGGAGAGCTGGCGGCCGAGCGGGTCGCGATAGCGAGCGCGGTATCGGCCGTTGCGTCGTTCGATGAACCCCATCTCTTCCTCCTCTCGGCTCCCCGTGGGAGCGTGCGGGGAGCACGCGGGGAGCGAAACAGGGGGTTTTAGGGGTTTCGGACGGTCACTCGTGGTCTCTCACGGTCAAACCAAAAATGGCCCCTGACCTGCCACTTTAGCCACGAAATTGCTGGAGGCGGCGCCCAGAATCGAACTGGGGTGGAGGGCTTTGCAGGCCCTTGCCTAAACCACTCGGCCACGCCGCCCGGTCAAGCATCTTCGCCCCGAGAGCCGACGGCCAGAGGCCGACCCACATCCGGGTGAGCGGCCCCACACTACCGCGCTGTCTGCGGACGCCCGCGAGAGGCGCCCGTGCCGACCTGCTCGAGCACGTTAGCCGGTGCCTTCGGGTCGCATTCAGCAACGGTCGACACGCCGGTGGGAACGGGCGCGGGACCAGTGCGGTTGGGCGACCACCGTGATTCTGCGTCGTTGTTCTCAGGTCTCGAACTGGGATCAGGGCGACTTTGGCCGGGTTTCCGAACGTTCGACTGTCGTCGTCCCTCTCTGTCTAGTGGAAAGTCCAGGCCGCTAGCCGAGACTCAGGTTCGGGCTCGTTTCGCGTTCAAGGCGCTGTTTCGACGCCCATCGCGCGTCTAGCGCGCCGGTGAATCTGGCACGAGGTCACCGTAGCCAGTTCTGCGAGAGCATCGACAAGGCGGGTCCCTGCCCGCTCCACGATCCGGATCGAAATTTCTTCTTCTTGACGACGTCCCGTTAGAAGCAGTATTGTCAGTGGCCCGACACGAGTTCTGGTGGCCACGCCTCACGGTGTGAATCCGGTGCCGGAGCGGGAAACTGTTCATGTTCGTGGGCGGTAGAGAGAATGGCAAGCCAGGGGGGCGCGTTGCCGCTTTCAGTGTTCGGCCTTCAGGCTGCTATTGCCGATGGGTCTGAGCCGACGTTCGACGGCCAGCCGATGCAGGTGGGCACCCATCTGCGTTGGGCGTTTGCGCCGGAGCTCGGGTTTCCACCGGGTGCCTTCTGGTTGTGCCGGCGACCGCTGAGGGAGACGCGTTGTGGCCCCACCACGCCGCCGACGGCGGTCAGCATCGCCATCGCGAGGCAGCGAGCCGAGGGCAAGGACGCGCATGCTGGCACGTACGCGAGGATCGCCGCGCCCGCGGCGACCACAAGCGATCCTCAGGGCCTGGGCAGCGGGCTCAATTTCGCCAGCGCCGGAGACGCTGCACCGCGCGAACGCTGCGGCGCGTGTTGCTGTTGTATCACCCTCGCCTCCGCGGCGAAAGCGGCTGCAGGCAAGTCCGCCGCCGCGAAGAACAACAAGGTTGACGCGGCTGTCACCATGGAAAGCGACCCGGCCGCAAGTGCCGCCGAGCTCCTCCGCCGCTGTGAGTGCGGCCACGCGCTCATCGAGCCGTGCAAGGTCGACGACCCAAAGTCGGAACCGGCTGGCAACTGCGACTGTTGTCGCTGCTCCGCCAGGCGCCAGCCAGCCCTCAACATCTCGATCACGATCTGCTGTTGCTGCCGCGCCGGCGACCAGGGCGGCGGCAACGACGGGACTGGGACTGGCGGGGGCGACGACAACGGGACGAGCACTGTCGGCGGGACGGGTTGGGGCCCGGGCCCGGGCGGGTGGGGCCACCCTGACGAGTGCGGTTGGCAGCTCTGGGGCGAACCGTTCACGCTCCCGGTCACGCAGGCCAATTGGCCGGCCCGGTACTCGGGCGCGCTCGATCCCAACACTCATCCGGGTCCCGTGTTAGCAAACAGAGACGTGCTCGAGTGCCGTCAGCGCCTCGGCACCCTCGACCTCTTGAAGGACATGAGCTCAGCGACCGAACAGCACTACCTCGAGCAACTTCGCGCCGAGTGCGTGCGCCTCGTGCACGGCTGGCCGGCGACACCCAACTATGCCGTCGGGACCCAAGCCTCCGACGACGGCACCGCGGCACCGCAGATATCGCTGCGTCTGGTCTCGCAGCTGCAGATGTCGGCGCTCAGCCCGTACATAGCGCGGGTGCTGGGCCTGTACTTCGTCGACACCGAAGCCGATCCCGACGAGGAGTACCAGTACTGCATCGTCGGGCTTTGGGCACAAGAAGTTCCGCCGCAAGTACTCAGCCCAGGAAGCGCTCCGACAGGGGCGCTCGCCCGCGGGACGGCGCAGTTCGATGGGATGACGATCAGGGCCGATCCCTCTGTCAGCCACCTGTTCGCATGGCAAGGCGACGGCAGCAGCACCCTGCCACCGGCCCAGATCCAGGGTGTGCCAGCCAGCGTCGCGGCGGTTTTCACCTCGGCGACGGCGACGCTTGCCCCGAGCATGAGACCGCCGACGCTGCTAGGTGCCCAGGTCAACCCGGCGGTGTGGCCGTTCCCTCTACCGCCGCCCGACCCGGCGGTCTGCACGATCACCCTCACGACGCCGGTAGCCGAGGTGGCGCTCAGCCTGGCCGGCGGGGGCACGGTCGCTGCGTTCGCGAGGGGAACCCAGGTAGCTGCCGCAAACGTCTCGGCCACCAGTCTCACCTGGTACCCGCTCGCCGCTCCCGACCCGTCGGGCGCGCCGATCGACCAGATCACGATCGTCGCGACCGGTGGAGCCGGGTCGACCATCGTGATCGGCTCGCTCGTCAGCTCGCCCGTTACCGGCGCGAACGTCGGCGTGCGCTACGCGCTCGTCAACGTGCCGGCGGCTACCGCCGCGCCCGGACCGATGCCGGCGCCCGCAGCACCCGCCCAACCGGTGACGATCTTCCGCCGCCGCACAGCGGACGTCGATCCGTCCAGGCTAACGATCAAGCCGAGCTCGTTCTTCGAGGTGCAGTGGATCTGCCCGCCGCTGACGGCCGCCGACCAGCAGGGCGATCCTGTCACCGACCCGGCCGCTCTGCCGTCGCCCCGGCGCACCGTCGCTTACCTAGCGCAGCGAGGCGATGGCAATCTCAACAACCCCGTCGCCATCCCCCGGGTGATCATGGCAGCGCCCCAACCAACCCCGGCCGTCTCGCCGCCGCTCCCAGCGACCGCGATCCTGCGGTTCGTCGACAGCGGACTGCCCGACCCCACGAGCGGCTACCAGCACCGCACGGCCGGCTTCGGGCTTTTCGGCCAGCTTGGCAATTGGAGTGATTGGAGCGACGCCCGGGGCGTCGAGCACATCGCGGCCGCACCGTCACTACGACTTCTCATTGGCGGTGCTACGCAGTCGTCGTTCGACAACAGCACCAGCGGCGGCGGCGCCCCCGACAACCTCGCCAACCCGACAGCGTGGGTGGGCGGCACGCTCGCTGCCGTCGCCTCGTGGACGGGGAGCTCGCTGCTCGCCTACCCGGACGCGCGCACCGCGCAAATCACCGTCACGGCGCTCGACGGCGTTGACACAGTCCTGGTCACCGACGACTTCGCAATCCCGGCGCCCAGCATCCAGGCGTACACGCTCAGCCTGCTCGTTCCTGATCCGGCGAGAGGCGCCACCTATGCCATCACAACGCCGCCGCTTGCCGCCATCGGTACCAGTGATCCATCTGCGTCGCTGACTCTGACCGGTATCCTCACCGACGGCACCGCTGTCAGCGAGCGGTTCGTGGTCCGGCCGGGACCGATGGACCCGGCGGCCGATGTCCAACCCCCAGGCGTGGTTGCCACGTTGCTGGCGGGCGCCGGATCGCGGGTGGTCACCAACCCGAACGCGTTCCTCGGCCAGCCCGCTTACCTCGTCAGCGGCGTCACCGTGCCGTTAAGCCTGGACGTGCCGCTCAGCGTCCCGATTGACCAGACCAGCGCGAGCGGCGAAGCGATCGTCTCGGTCTCGACCGAGACCCCGTTCGATCCCACTGAGCAGATCGTCGACCCCAACACCGACGCCACGCGCGACGAGCCGTCGTCCAACACTGTGGTGTTCGTCGGCGCCCAGCAGCTGACCCCGCCCCAGCCGCCGACGGTCCCTCTCGGGGTGCCGACCCACATCGTCCACCACCTCTATTACGACCCAGCGGACTACAACGGCAACGCGGGCTACACGCTGCCGTTCGACGTCTCCGGTCAGCAGGGCACATCGGGGTACCTCCTAGACCGCGCTCCCGCCCACTCGCTGTTCATCGCTGATCTCAAGCGCCGCCTGACCGCCGGGCTGCTCGACCCCAATCCCGCGATCGCGGGCCGGGCGGACCTCCAGGCCTGGATCTACGCGCTTCCAACGTGGCTGTCGACCTACAACCAGCGCACCGGGACCTCGCTGACCGAGTCCAGCGTGCTCAGCGACGCGGGCGGTCAGCGTGGGCTAATCCAGCATTTCTACGGCGGCCTGCTCGACGACGAGCTTTGCGCCTTGGCCGACGTGTCGGGTAACGCACCGGCCTTTGCGCAGCTGAACTCGGCGCCAGCGGCGACGTCCAGCGCTCCTCTCACCGATGTCGTCAACGGCAACGGCTTCGGTCGCAACCTATACGGCCTACGCAGTGTGAACATCGCCGGAGCGCGGAGCAGTCGCACACCGAGCGTCGGTCCGATCTATACCCGTACCGTCCGTCCGTCTCGGGCACCCATCCTTTACAAGGTGACAGCTCAGCCAACGACGGGAGCGTTCATCCTGGCGTGGGCGCTCGACGCAAGCCCGGATGTCGCCGGCTACCTCGTCTACCGCGCCACCGACCCGTCGGACCTCGCGGACCTGCGCTGGTTCGGCCCCGATCCCGTGCACCCCGCCGACCCGGCGACCCTGGCCAAGCCGCAACTCACGCCAGGCCTATGGCGGCCGCTGTCGTTGACTGCCGGCGATGGCGACCCGCGACTGATCGGCGTTGTCAACGACCCGCGCGCCTATGCCCGCGACTATGACGGCAGCGACATGGGCGAGGTCGCGATGCCGACGGGCGCCCCCCCGGACCAGATCCTCGGCGTGTACCGGCTCGACGAGTTCGCACCGGCCACGCCCAACCACCAGCCTGGAGCGTTCAACTATTGGATCCCCGGCTCAGCAGGCGGCACCGCCCAGCTGGTGACCGACACGACCGTCCAGCCCGCGACATCCCGGGTCACCGGGCTGCGGCTCGGGCTCGGGCGCGGCGTGGCGGTGGTCGTGGTCGCGTCGTACGCCGGCGTGGTGCGCGTGCTGGGCTCCCAGCCGGTGCTCCGGACCGCGTTCGTCGACGGCCTACAGCCCGGTAGCGCGACGGGGGCGCCCGCGGACCCGAACGCGGCCACGTCCTGGACGGTGGCCGTCGCCGATGAGTCCCCCTCCTACGCGATCGTGGCCGTCGACGTCGCCGGCAACTTGTCTGCCGCGTCCACGCCATTTGCCCCGCCGGCGTTAGTGCCCGCATGACCCTCAGCAAGGAAAGGAGCGGCAGCTATGGCTGACCCGCTGACCACCCTCATGGACGACCTGAACACCCTCGCCACAGCGGACACCAGCGATCCCCAGAACGGGACGGCCACGCCGCAGGCTCCGCTCGCCGCCGCCCAGCAGGTGTTGTCGCTGCTGGCCGACCAGACGCTCGTCGGGAATACCATCGGCTCGGCGGTCTCCGGCGTGTACAGCGCGATCGCAACCGCGGTCACCGACGACGTGGTCAAGGCGATGCAGGCGATCGCGGGCGAGCTCAATAGCCCAAGCCTGGCCGGCCTCAACCTCAACGACGCAACGTCGGCTCTGAGCTCGCTGCAAAATGTGCTGCAGACAGCCCAGAGCCTTGTGCCTGGGGGCTCCTCGGCGTCGGCGTTGGCGTCAACGAGTCAGTTCGCGACGCTGTTCGGGAACCTATTGCAGGATGCGGGCAGCCTCGCCGCGGCGGCGAACTCGCTCTACGAGATCGCGCAGCAGCTGGCAGCCGTAGCCGCCGCCTTCACGGCAGCGGCACAAGGGAACCCGTGATCGGACGATGTCGGTTTCCGCTCCAACCAGTCTGATCGAAACGGCTCTCGCGTGGCTGCTGGGCCAGGTCAACACTGCGCTCGGCGGCAATGTCCTGACCGTCAGCAGCCAGAACGGGTTGTCGGTCGACGTCAACGTGCCCGACGGTCCGAGCGTCGACCTCGACAACATGCAATTTGGCTCGGCGGGCTTCAGCGGGACGCTGGGCGTCGATCTTGGCACCACGCCTCTATCGCTGGAGATGTTCGGCGGCTTCACCGTGGCGCTGAGCGCGTTCTCGATCACGCTGACGGACAACACCATCACCGCCACCGACATCGCGGGCTCGTTGACCATCCCGTACTTCACCAATTCCGACGGGAGCTCGGAGACGATCGACATCGAGATCGCAGTCGGAGCCGGTGGTGCGCTGACTGTGACGCTCGCCGCCCAACAGAGCGATCCCAGCACCATGACGCCCGACGGCCTGGTCTCACTGCAATACGACCTGCCGCTCGGATCGAGCATCGACCTTGAGGTCGCGACACTTGAGATCGCCGAAAAGTCCGGAGTCTGGACTGTAACGCTGACCGGGTCGCTCACTCTGGACACAGCTGGGATCGACTGGCCCGAGATCGAGCTGCGGGGGCTTTCGATCGACTCCGCCGGCCATATTTCGCTCCAGGGCGGATGGATTGACCTGCCTAGCCAGGCGGCGATCGACTTCTTCGGCTTCCACGTCGCGCTGCAGAAGCTCGGCTTCGGGTCCGACACGACCGGACGCTGGATCGGCTTCTCAGGCGACGTCAACCTCGTGGAGGGGGTGCCACTCGGTGGCTCGGTCCGCGGGCTGCAGGTCAACCTCGACACCGGCGCGGTCTCCTTCAGCGGTGTGTCGGTCGACTTTGAGATCCCTGATGTGCTCACGTTCAGCGGCGAGATCGACCACGCCCACCTGACCCAACCAAGCGACGCCACGGCCGCCGGCCTGCCGTCGAGCTTCCCGGTCCCGGCCGATGTGTTCGCCGGCGGCGTCGACGTCACCATAGAGGCAGCCGGAGACCTCGAGATCGACGCCCAGTTCATCGTGGCGCAAGTCCAGGGCAAGTCTTGCTTCTTCCTGGCGTTGGACGCCGAGCTCCCCGTTGGGATCCCGCTGTTCACAGACGTCGCGCTGTACGGGCTGTCGGGCATGTTCGCGAGCAACCTGAGCCCGAACATCGGCAGTGACACCTGGTGGGACTGGTACAAGTACCCGACCGCCTCCGACGGCACCCCGGACGTGAACGGGGCGCCCGACCTCCAAGGCGACAATGGCTCACCGGACTTCACCGCGACCGACGTTTTCAAGTGGCTCAACCCCGTCGACGGCGCTTTCGCGCTCGGCGCCGGAGCGGTGATCGGCACCCAGGACGATGGCTTCACCGCGTCGGCCTCGATCGCCTTGGTCCTGATCCTGCCGGGGCCTGTGATCATGCTGATCGGCAAGGCCAATATCTTGTCGCCGCGGATCAGCGGGTCTGCCGAAGAGGCCAATTTCGAGGCGATGGCGACCTACGACGGCAACGCTGGCACGTTCGACCTGGTGATCGAGGCCCAGTATTCGATCCCGGTCGTCTTCGACGTGCAGGCCACGGGCGAGCTGTACGTCGACCCTTCAGTACCCGTGTGGTACTTGGCGATCGGCAAGCCGCCGCACGAGCAGCGTGTCGTCGCCCGCGTACTCGACCTGTTCGAGTCCGACTTCTACTTCGTCGTCAGCAACACCGGACTGGTCGCGGGCTTCTGGGTCGGCTACAAGAATTCTTGGTCGTTCGGGCCGCTAAGCGCCTCGATAGACGCGTACATGGCGGCGATGGGCGCGATCCAGTGGTCGCCGCTTCAGCTCGGCGCCGGCGTGGAGCTCCATGGCGAGGTCCAGCTGAGCGCGTTCGGGATCGGGCTCGGGATCACCGCCGACGCCCTGATCGAGGCCACCGCCCCCTCGCCTTGGTGGGTTTACGGATCGCTGACACTCGAGCTCGACCTCCCCTGGCCGCTGCCGAATGTCGGCGGCACGGTGTCGCTGTCGTGGGGCGGCAATGGCCCACCACCGCCGGCGCCGCTGGCGCTCTCGACCGTCCAGGCGACGCTTGTCGATCACGGCGCCAGCGACCGCTACGAGCTGCTGGCCCATCGCGCCGGCAACACGGTCAATGCCGTCACTCCCACCGACACCGTCGTCTACGACTCGCAGAGCTCAGGGATCCTCGACGCGCAGCCCCCGGGATACTGGACGGCGAAATACCCGGCCACCGACCTCTCGCAGGATCCAACGGTCGTGCTTCCCGATCTCGGCCCGGGCACGCTCGAGTACGCGGCGCTCGTTCCTCAAGACAGCCACTTTGCGCTCAGCTTCGCTCACCCGATCGCGGACCAGGCCGGGTTCGACAACTCCGTGGTGCCTCCCCCAGATCTGGTGACCGTCTCACCACCGCCATCGCTCGGCGCCGACGACATGTCGAACATCAGCCTCCAGCCGCCGGCGGTGCAGTGGAGTATCCATCACGCGCTGGTGCAAGTCGCGCTGTACCAGTTCCGCGACAGCGGCGAGACCGAGACGTGGGAGCTTGTCGCCGCTACACCGCAATCAGCAAGTGGGTGGAGCAACTCTGCGCCGCTGCCGCTGGTCGGCTCGTGGGTGGCGCCCGACCCGACGAAGAACACCCCGGTTGCTGGCACCGCCCTCAAGCTGACGCCGTACACCGTCTTGCCCGGCGCGGACTACACGGCGTCGTGGGGCGGCACGGGCGGGGCGTTCGGGGCGAGCTTCAGCGACCAGGGACTGCAATTCACCGCAGGCGCCGGAGTCGCCCCCGCCATCGTGGCCTCGCCCGGGCCGGGGGTCGCCCAGGGGCTGCGTTTCTCGGCACCTCAGAGCTCGACGCTGACGATCGAGTTCCCCTCCCCGGTCGTGCTCACCGGATTGGTCGGCGTGGTGTTGCAGGGCGGGGAGTTCTCGTATAGCTCGCCCGAGATCTCGAGCGGCGGACAGCCCCTCGACCCGATAGGCGGCGGTCCAGACTCAACCGGCGTCTACACGCTCAGCTACTCGGCAACCGTGAGCGAGATCGATCTCGCCGTCGGCCCCAAGCCCGTGTACCTGATGGGCCTGGCGTGGAGCACGCCGGAGATCGACATGCCGATCCTCCCCGAAGCGCCCGGGTTGTACGCGCTGAAGGTCGTCACCCAAATCGAGGTGGGCCAGCCCGACAACAACGGCAACGTCAGTTACCAGCCGGTCACTGACGGCAATCCGGTGATCGAGTTCGCCTACTTGCAAACCGCTAGCGGACCGGGGACTGCGACGATCGAGCCGGCACCCACTGACAGCACTGGCTTGACCACGCCTGACCCCGATCGCCAGCCGTTGGCGGTGCCTCTCGCCGCGGCGGCGAACCCACCTGCGTCGGCGTTCCCGAACGGCGGTCGGCTCAACGACCTCTCGACCTACACGCAATGGTCGTGGCCCGGCGACGGGGACGTCGCCGCATACTATGGCTACGACCTCAACGTCGAGTTCACCGAGACGTATGTCAACGCGCTGTATGCCACCTTCTTGACCAGCGACGCACCGTACGACTACGGGGGCATCATGCTGATCCCGGCGGTGCACCTGCGCTGTGTGGACCGCAACCAACGCCACACGCTGTTGGTGCCGTTCGATGTTCACGTGCCGTCGGCCCCGCCGCAGAGCGCCAACGTCAGCCGCGTCGCGGTGGTACGGCCGCCCGAGACGATCGCCGGCGGAACCGGTGGCGTCGCCGTCGCCAACCTGCAGTCGTTCGCGGTCGCATTGGGTGCTCCCGCGGCTGGTCAGGTTGTGGTGTCGGCCAACGCTGTTGCCGCTGCTCAAAAGCAACTGGAACGCCGCGCCGCGATGACGGTGGATGCGATCGCCGAGCCGGCGTTCGGCGCCGCGATCCGGGCCGCCGGGCTCAAGGTCGCGCCGGGCGCTCTCGGTTCGGTGATCTCGATCAGCCCGGGGATGATCGCCATCCTCCAGCACGAGCTCGAAGAGCTCGCCGCCGCGGCGGAGGCCCGCAACCTGTGGTTCGCGCCCCTGGCGCCCCAGACCCGCTATACCCTCGATGTCGTAGCCGGCCCACTGCCGTTAGGACGTGATGACGTTGCGAGCGGGAGAGCCGGCGGGAGCGGCGGCCTGCTGGCCATTTTCAACGCCAGCGACGCGATTGGCGCGCTGGACGCACTGCAGGCCTTCCTGGCACGAGAGGAAGCCCTCACGTCTTTGCAGCGTGTGCAGTTCACCACGTCGCGCTACCCGACCTTTTCCGATCAGGTAGCCAATGTCGTCGCGCAGGCCGTAGGCACGTCGGCGACGCCGATCCGTCGCTACGCGGTGCCTGGCGGGACCGACGCCCAGACGTGGTTGGCGGGTGCCGCCGCTGAGGCGGCTCGGAGTACCGACCAGGCCGCCTACCTGAACGCTCACCAGTCGTTGGCCACCGTCCTGAGGCGGTTCGACCCATTGTGGGACGTTCGCCAAGCGGCGTCGCCGGTCGACCCCTCCAACGGCAATGGCGAGCAGGCGCTGGCGGCACAGCGGGCGGCAACCGAGCAGGCGTGGCGGCAGTTCTCCACCGCCACAGCTACGACCTTTGACGGCCTGATCACGACACTCGGCCAGCCCGGGTTGGTCAGCTCGCTGCACGTGCCCCCCCCGCCCGACAGCGAGCTATCGGTCTTCACCTCCGGCGACGACACGGTCGTTCAGGCATTACTGCTGAACTCGCCCGAGCCTTTGCCCTGGCGTCGGATGTGGCAGTGGACGTTGCTGCAGCCAGACGTGAGGTCGCGACCGTTAGCCGGGATCACCATCCTCTGGAGCACGGACCAGACGCGGGCGCTGATCGTGCCGATCGGGAGCCCGGCTGGCTGGTACACGCTCACGCTCGGGTTCGAGGGCAACATCGGCGCTGAGGTCGCGTGCATCACCGCCGACGGGATGAGCGTCACTGCATCGTCGCCGCTGAGCCCGATCCAGCTCGGGCCACAGCGAAGACGTTTTCCGGTTGTCCCGGTTCGCGAGGGTCGCCCTCACACGACCAGTTGAGCGCTCCGAGCGGGTCGTAGCTAGCTCGCGGCATCAGGGACCCGGACCGGGTCGAGCCAACCAATCCGGGAATTGAGGCGCTTGTCTCAGGCCTTATGCGGTCTTGCGACCTTCGGTCGTGGCATCAGGGAGACCAGCGCGGGCCCTATCTGACGAACCACCAGGGAACGGACCGTGGCTGGAAGGACACCGTTCGAGGCCAGGTAACGCTTACCTGCTCAGAAGACGATGCCAAGCTCGCTCAAGCTGTACTGGACGACAATCGATTACGTCTCCGCCGAAGCGGAGGAACCCGGACAGCCGTCATTCGGTGAAGCCCGTGTCTTCGTCAGCTCCAGGTCCACGGCCCTGCGGTAGTTCGGACAACGGGCGATTCGAGCGAGATTCCTACAGCGTCGGCAGTGTTTTCGAGCGCCCCGAGAACGGCGCTCGGCGAGCCCATCTTTGTCTCTCACATCCGCCTTCGGCCGCCGCCGTTCGTAATTGTTCGGACAGCTCCTCCGTGGTGCCCATCTCGTCCGCTACAATTCGCTGAAACCCCTTAAAAATAAGGCCAAAGCTGTATCGACGGACTTTCATACGCCGGTAGCATGGAACCCACCGTCAACGTGGATGATCTCCCCGGTCGTCCGCGGGAACCAGTCCGACAAGAGCGCTACGCAGGCTCGTGCCACGGCTTCGGAGTCGCGGACGTTCCAGCCGAGCGGGGCGCGTGCGTCCCAAACGCTCTCAAAGCGCTCAAAGCTGGGTATCGACCTCGCTGCCACAGTGCTGATCGGGCCCGCGGCGACGAGGTTGACCCGGATACCACTAGGACCCAGGTCGCGGGCGAGGTAACGGGCGAGCGACTCGAGCGCCGCCTTCGCCACGCCCATCCAGTCGTAGCCGGGCCACGTCACTGTGGCGTCGAAGTCGAAGCCGACGATCGACCCTCCTCCGGTCGCCTTAGAAAGGAGGGGCGCAAAGGCCGCAGCGAGGACCTTGAGCGAATAGGCCGATACCTCGATCGCCGTCTCCACGTCGTTCCACCCCGATACGAGGACGCCATTGCCCAGGCAGCTGTCAGGTGCGTAGCCGATGGCATGGACCACCCCGTCCAAAGCGCCCCATCGGCTCTCGAGTTCGCCTGCGACCTGATTCGCTTGTGCTTCAACTGTGACATCGAGCTCGTAGACCTCGACTGGGGCGGGAAGCTTGCGGGCTGCGCGGTTTGTGAGCGACAGTCCGCGGCCGAACCCGGTTAGGGCTACCTCGGCTCCTTCCTCCTGGGCGAGGCGTGCCGCGCCGAAAGCTAGGGAGTCGTCAGTTAGCACTCCGGTGATGAGTACGCGCTTGCCTTGGAGTATCCCCACCCCTCCACCGTAGCCGTGGTTTGGCAATTGGCCCTGCGGAGCTACGTGAGCGACCTGGAAGTGAGACTGCGATAAAGAGCGGAAGTTTCGGGATGGACCACGAGAAGAGGGTCGCCCTCGAGCTCGAGGGCCGCCGCCAGACTGCGCAGCGCAGCGTCGACGCCGCCGCGATTGCCGAGCCCGTCGGCCGCCCGCATGAGCAGTCGATAGAGTCGTTCGTCCCAGGGTGAGACGAGCAATCCTTGAAGCGCCGCCCAATGGGCGAGGCCGCCCTCACCACGATCCAGCGCATGTTCTCCGAGACGACACGCGACACCGACCACTGTCGCTTCAACGAAGGCCAAGTGGCCCTCAAGCTGGGCCCATTCGCCGCGGTCGAGGCCGTCGAAGGGGCGACCGCGGACGAGAGCAAGGGCCCCGCGCCAAGCGTCTGGGCCGCGTGATTCCTCGGCGAGCTCCCTGAATCGGTCCCAGTCCGTCTCGGCCTCCACGATGAGGTGGCGCCTGCCTTGCTTGCGGAGACGGGGCCGGCCGTCGCTCGCCAAGCCGAGTGCCCGCCTCGTTTCGGAGAGACGGTTCGCGAGGGTCTGAAGCGGAACTCGTCGCTCGGGCCACAGAGCCGTCGCGAACGCGTCTGTAGTTGTGCCCTCGGGGTGCATCGCCAGGAAGGCAACGAGCTCGGTCAGTCGCCGCCGATACCGGAAAGACTCCGCAGCACCGTTGACCTGGACGTTCCCGAGCACTGCGATCTCAACTGGGGCGTTTCGCGGCGCCGGCGCGGACCTCCTCTCCCGCGCCTGTCGCGGGGCTGGCGAGCGGGGGTCGCCCGGCCCGGGCCCAGCTCCAGCGCGCCCTGGCGCTTGAGATGAGCCCACAGAGCTGGGGGCGTGCACCGACAGCTCAGTGGGGTCGAGGCCTGCTATCTGCCGTCCGTTCCCGAATGTAAGGATGGGTCGGTTTGTCGTCTCAGGGGCGAGCTCCCACAGACACATCGCGCCCTCCAGGCTGCAACAGCAAAGGATTCCGACCCCGGCGGTCATTTCGCAGATCCGGACCAGCTCGCTGAGCAGGGGATCTGCTGGATCACTCGCCCACGGTGGAACTATGACGCAGATGGAGGTCGGTCCTGCCCGGCTCCGGGATCGGATCTCGACCTCCTCGAGGGCTGCCGCAATATCAGGAGCGAGCTTTGTGCCCGCAAGACGGGGCATCGGGCGGTCGAATGCCACCAAGATGAGAGTCGCGAGATCGGACCACCGCCGCGATCCGAGCTCGACTGCAACCTCTGCGATCTTGGTGCCGACAGCTTGGGGAGGCCCCTTGAGGAGCGTCGATCCAACGGCCACCAGGTCAACGAGCACACGCCGCCCGTGGAGCTCAGACAAGGTGACCAAAGCGGCCTTTCCGGCTGCGGCCGTGATCGACGGCGTTATTGGGAGGGAGGCAATAATGCGCGAATCACGCGGAAGGGTCCACGAACTGGAGACCTGCCCCGGGCCGAATGGCCACTGCGGTGGCTCCGAGGTCGGCACGTGAACGGTGACCGAATCGGGACCGAGCTGGAGGACGTCCGCATTGGTCCCTACACCCAGCGACGCGAGGGCCTCCGAGGCCACGCCGAGTGCCAAGCGACTCCACTCAGAATCTTCGAGATGATACGGCAGCCGGGAGTGGACCGCGATCGGAAGGACTCTTGAGGGCACGCCCGGAAGGGGCTGACGCCACTCGGTCGGCTCCAACGAATCGAGACCGCCCGAACTGGTCACATTGAGCTCAGCGCCATCAAGTTCGCCGTCATCGGCTGCCGGCGCCTGGGATCGGCCCAACTCCAGACCCGCGAAGGACGCGAGCGACCATCGTCTCTGGACCCGGAGCAGCCCGCTCAGTGCCAGTGCGCTCGTAGGGTTGGGAACCGAGCTTTGACAGACGTCTTCCACGTCGCTCCCCGAGGTGCTCGGAATCGGCGAACTCATGGCGGGCTCCTACTTCAAGACGCACGTGGTCGGCTCCTCAGCCGCGGAGACGAGCTGGTCAAGCTTTCAGACGGGCGGGTCAGGCAGGCGAATGCGCGACGGCACGCGGCGCCAGCAATATCCCGGTTGGGTTCCCATCATGTCAAAGGCCCGTCGGTGAGGCACACCCGGGTGTCGACGCGTGCGTCCTTTGGGGCCTGATGTCGCAAGGGCGCGACGAGCTATCCGACGACGACTGAGGCGGCGGCCGATGCGGACACCGGAATGTCGTCGATCCCGACGAGCGCGAGCAGAGGAGTGGTGAGTCCATAAGTACGCACCGTCGCGACAACCGATGTGCCGCTGACCGTCGCAAAGCCGGGATGTCCCGAGGCGGCCATGTACTGCTCCGCGGCTGCGATCGCACTCGCAACCTCGAAGGTCGTCAAGCCGGCGTGAATCGAGGCAACCGAGAGTTGTGCGGCACCCACCCGAGCCGCCTGCGCGGCTTCACCGAGAGCGGTTTGTCTCGCGCTCAAAGCGCGGCCCCCATCGACAACGAGGGCGAGCACCGCAAGCATCGCGACACAGAGCAGCATTACGAACGGCGTCAGCGCTCCGCGCTCGAGCTCGAGTGATCGGCTGGCTGGCGAGGACCCCACGCGACACCAGCTGTCGCTGAGAGCGGCGGTTCTCTGCCGCCTCCGCACGGATCCCGGCCAATTCGGCATTGCTCGAGATTGCGAACCCGTCATCCCATTTCCCTATAGAGCTCGATGCCTGCAGTCGCCTGGTCCGACAGCGTGACGGAACCTGGAAGTCCCGGTATCCCGAGTGTGACGAGCTCGATGCCGCAACGGAGCTGAACAGAGACGGCCCCGCCCTGGATGAAGTCGGTCACATCGGTTGTGACTGAATACGGCGTGCACTGAAGACCGTCGTGAGAGATCTCGTAACCCGCCGTGGCTGCCGCCTGTGCCTGAGCAGCAGAGGGCGTTGATGCGATGACGGCCGACTCGACTGACGTGCGTGCGGCGTCTCCGACATCCTGCAAGCCGCTCGCGAGACGTCCGCCGATTACGAAGAGCAGGGCGAGCACGACGAGCAGTGGTGTCAGGATCACGATCTCGGCAGCTGCCGAGCCCGCATCGGACCCCCCGGAAGCCAGCGGTCTGTCTCTCGCCGCCCGCGCGCCGGCGTGTGCCACAGATGCAGCTCTCATCCGCTTGCCCGGAACTGCTGGTCAGGACCTGTTGACTCCGACGAGACCGTCAAGCGCTCTCCCGGCAGCAGCGACGGCACGGCGCCTGATCCCGAGAGCGAGGCGGTTCCCTCCGGCAGGTTCTGAGTGGAGACCGTCGGGCGCAACACCAGGCCGCTTGCGAGTGCACCGATCTCCTGGAGGGCGACGTCGCGCGCCCCGGCACTGGTCCCACCCTCGGCGCGCAATGACGCCCCCGCTTGGGCAACAGAGTCCGACAGGGCGTTGGAGGCAAGCGCCCAGAGTGCGAACTGCAAGCAGACGGTGACGAGGAGCATGAGAACGGGCAGGACGACGACCAGCTCTGGCGTGCCCGAGCCGTCATCGCCATAGCGAGCCACCTGACGATGTCGAGCGGAGGTGTCGGTACGGCCCGAGCTCATTGGCTCGCGGTGATCTGGTGCGAGATGTTGGTCGCGTCGCCCGTGACGGCTTTGGTGATAACCGCGCCGACAGCGATCGCCAGCGCCACGAAGATGGCGACGATGACGACTTTTTCGGCGACGTCTCCCCGGTCGGGTTCAAGGCGCGCGTCGGCCATCCGGTAGCGGAGGGTCTCGACGAGGAACAAGATGAGCTGGATCTCGGACACGGGCTGTGTGCTCCTTGGGTCGGCCCGGGTTGCGGGCGGGTTTGTATTGGCCCGGTGCGACCGGGCGGCCGGACGGGGCCGAGACCCCACCGATATGTGCGGCACCCTGGGGGCGTCGCTCAGAACAGGCGCGAGAGCGTCACGGCTGCGGGATATACGAGGAACACGACGAACCCGATCATGAGCACGATCGCGGGGAGGAAGAGGCGCTCTGTTGTGGAATTCGCGCGGCCTTGGGCGTCGGCCATCTGGCGTCGGCGCAAGGAGGCTGACTTGGCACTGAGGCTGGAGCGGATGCGCGCTCCCTCGGTCCCGGCGAGGCGCACGCTGGCGGCGAGCTCCTCGAGTTCGTTCACACCGAGCTCGCTGCCGAGGCGTCCGAGACCGTCCCAGGGGGACCGGCCGGCGTGTCGCGCCCGGTCGAGAGCGCGCCGGATGCGGAGAAACGAGGGATCTCCTGCAAGCGAGCTAGCGGCGTCCAACGCGCTCTCGATTCCCATGCCGCCCGCCTGCGCCAGCGCGACCAATTCGAGCCAGCACGCAAGCGAGTGGACGAGATCTCGTCGCGCGGAACGTGCGGACCGCTCTACAAGCAGTGACGGCACGACCGCCCCGGCGAGTCCCGTGGCAAGGCAGACAAGGGGCCAGATCGATATCGGCACTTGGACGCTCAGGCGTCCAAGTGCTGCGCATACGACCACGCCCCCCGAGGCGGCGGTGACCGTTGCGAGAGTGGTAGCCACGGCGAGTGATTCCTCCGAGCGGCCGAGGACGTTGAGGTCCTGGCCCAGGTGCCGAGAGGAACCGGAGAGACGGAGCAGCTTTGTCAGCCCGTAGCCGGTCCGCGCCGCCCACGTCGGCCGGGCCGGATCGGCACTGGCGCGTCGCATCAGGCCGCTCACAATCAGGGTCACGCCCAACCCGGCGCAGGTACCGAGCCCGACAAGCGGGTTCACGCGGCTGCCTCCGCGACGAGTAGGCGCGGTACCGGCCTCGACCTCACCAGGATCGCCATCAGCCAGAGCCCGAGGCCGAAGAGGGCGCCGACGACCACCAGCACGGCCTGGCCCTCCGTCGAGCGGTATGGCGCAAGGTATGAGTGGGCAAATAGGACCATGAGGCCCAAGAAGCCGAGCGAGAACCCCGTCACCGTCCGCACCGCGCTTGTTGCCGAAGCCCGGGAGGCTTCGACGCCCTGGCGCATTGCGACCTCTTCCCGGGTCGACTCGGCGAGCGCACCAAGAAGGTCGCCCAATCGATGCGCACGCTCGGTGGCAGCCATCAATAGCGTGGCCACTACGACGTCGGCTGCCGGATCAGCCAGCTCATCGGCGAAGCTCTGCAACCCAGCAGTGAGAGCCGCTCCGCTGGTAAGCCGGTTCGCGAGAGCGCTCACCTCCTCGCGGATCGGTTGGGGACAGATCGCCGCAGTGGCGATCAGCGCCTGTGTGAGACCCGCGGCCCCGGCGAGGGTGTCCCGGAGCATCTCGGTCCACGATGCGATCGCCTCGATTCTCTCGATGACCTGGCCCGCTTGTCCTCGCCCGAGGCCGCGAAGGCCGAGAACGCCGAGAGCTCCGAGTGGGATCGCTACGGGCCAGCCCGTCACCACGTATGCGACGACCCCTGCTCCCGCGGCGACGGTGCCGTACCGCAGTCGCCGAGGCGTCAGAGCCGGACTGTGCGCAGGCCGAGGGACGCTGTCGATCGTGGTGCGGCTCAGGCCCGCGATGACTAGGCACAGTCCGGCACCTCCCACCGAGGCGACGAAGACGAGCAGTGCAGTCGTCACCAGACCCCGATCGGTTCTCGGACGGACGGGTCGTACCCATGCACCCGCAAGAGGGCGGCCGTGGCATCGCGAAGCGGTGCCGCAGGGACGGCACAGCCGTCGGGCCCGGGCTTCCAGACCTCGTTGGTGACGATGAGTGGGCCATCGGCACCGACGACTTCTCGCACCGAAGCCACGTGGCGTGTCAGTCGATACCGGTCGTGCCCGCCTCGATCGAAGGGGCCTGTCGTGGCTTTGGCGAACGGGCGCTCGACCGTGTCGAGATGGACGACCAGGTGAATCGCGCCGGCTATGAGGAGGTTGGTCGCCTCGAGGGGAAGACGCTCGGGAGCTTGGATGGCGTAGGCCGCCAGGCGTCGGAAGACTCCCGCAGAGTCGTCGGCGTGGATCGTCGCCATGGAGCCTGACCGGCCCTGGCTCATCGCATTCAGCATCGGGACTACCTCGTCTCCTAGCACCTCTCCGACAATGACGCGCGACGCGTTCATGCGCAGCGATCGGCGGACCAGCTGCGCCATGCCGATCGCCCCGACACCTTCTGTGTTTGCGAGTCGAGACTCCATCGCGACAGCGTCGGGGTGCCGGTCCACCTGGCGATCGAGACCGAGCTCGAGTGCCTGCTCGATGGTCACGATGCGTTCTTCGGGACTGATCTCGGCCGCGAGAGCCCGTAACAGCGTGGTCTTGCCGGAGTTCATGGCACCGGATATGAGGATGTTCCGCTTTGCCCGGACGGCCGCAGCGAGCATCCGGGCGAGATCCTCGTCGAGGGTCTCGAGTCCCACGAGGTCGTCCAGGCTGTGGTCGGAAAGGCGGTGCCGCCTGATGTCGATCACCGGCCGTGCCGTCACAGCCATCACAGCTGAGAGACGGCTGCCGTCGGGGAGCCGGAGGTCGAGTTCCGGCTGTGCAGCGTCGAACCGCCGCTCTGACAGCCCGAAGCGTGCCGCGGCCGATCTGACCATGGCCACGAGCTCGTCGTCGCTCTCGGCGATGGGCCCGTAGCAGAGCTTCTCCCCGTTGGCGAAGGTCACGAACGCCATCTCCGCGCCGTTCACGTCGATGTTCTCGACCGAGTCGTCGTCGATGAAGACCTGCAGCAGGCCAAGGCCGAAGAGCATCGCGAGAACGAGCTCGACGAGCATCCTCTCGTCGAGCGCCGGCAGGGGATCGCGGCCGCGGGCCATCAGCGCCACCGACTCCCGGTCGAGGAGGTCCAGGACGAGGTCACGGACGGCTGTACGGCTGGTTTGAGCAGCCGCCGGGTTGGCGCCGCCGAGTCCGTCCACACGCTCCGGAGCCGTCGCCAGGAGCTCGGCGACGCTCGCTCGTAAAGAGCGCGCCTTGTCGACGAGCGCCTTGTCGAGCTGGGCCCGCGCCAGCGGCGGGCCCACCGCCGGCCAGCCTGCGGGCTCGATCTCGGCGAAGTTCATTTCGATGCTCCGGTGCTGTCGGACCCGCCGATCACTGCCAGGCTGACGTTTCCGACGGCACTCGCGGCAGTCACGGCGGCCGCGGCAGCTTGGGGGACTTCGAGTGTCGCGAGTAGCGACGTCGACTGAGAGACGGTCAGATCCGACGAGCCGCTTGGCGCCGAAATCGAGATCACCGTGGCCTTGGTCAGGATCGAGCCCGGTGGACCGGTCGGCGACGGCACCGAGCCCGCGATGGCGGAACCATTGGCGGAACTAGGCGTGACAGCACTCGACGAGAGGTTTGCCGGCGAGGTGTCGGTTGCGCCCGAGGTCCCGGACAGCACGACGAGGACGCGCTGTCCGGCGGCGAGACCAGTGGGCATCTCATCGACAGCGAGGCTCGTTCCCACCAGGGCGACCCCAGCCGGGAGTCCGTGCTTCGAAGTCAGGTCGCCCGGTACAACAAGCGAACCCGGCTCGAGATCCTCGCTGACGCGGCGGCCGAGCACTTGTCCGGCGTCTCGGAGCGGTATCGCGTCGAGCCCGGCGACGGGGGAGATCGAGACGGTTACGAGATCGGACGGGGTGACGCTCATCCCGGCAGGGATGAGATGTGCGATGGCCAGGAACTCCACCGGCTTCGGCCCCCGGTTTGCGACCGTGGCTCCTGCGGCTGCGCAAACCAGCACAATGAGCGCCCCTCCGGCTGCCAGCGCCGGCCGGCGCCGGCTACGCCCCTCTTTCGGTCCCCGTAGGTGTCCTCGGTCGAGCAGCGGGGATTTCGGGAAAGGGCGTGACCCGACGCGCCCGCGGGGGACGTTGCGGCCGGGCAGTGAGCGGTCAGGGGACGCCGTTGAAAGTGGCATAGCGTGATCGTGGAGCAGCCACGTACCGGCCCACCTACCGGTTGGCCGGCGAGCGCCCGAGGGCGATCCCACCTCGTATGGACACGGACTGGGGTAATGAGGTGACGTCCCGCGTACGCGAATCGGCCACCCCTGCGCTTTGCAACATTGGACCCTCAGCGGGAGGGTCGAGCCTTCACCCAAGGAGCGTCCACGTGAACGAAGACAGAGATAACGACCGACAGCCTGGATCGGGGGGCCCGGCGCAGGAATCACCGAATGCTGGGTTGCAGGCAACAGTTGCTGACGCGAACGTCGCCACGTCTCGCAAGCTCGGTCACAGCTTCACCGCCCGCGCACTAGGCGTCGTCGGTGTCACTGCGCTCGTCGTCGTGGGGTCGATTCTGGGCGCGGCCGCTCTGAGTGGCGCGAGCTCGTCCGCGCGGCCCACCAACCTCAAGACAGTACTGACCGCATCGCACGATGCTTCGACAACCTCGCCGGCAACGATCACAGTCACAGGCACCGGCGAAGTGGAAGGCACTCCCGACACCGCCATTTTCGACATCGGCGTGACCACGACCGCGCGCACCGCCGTCGAGGCACTCGGGCAGAACAACACCCAAGTGGCAACTCTCGAGCAGTCTCTGGAACAGAACGGAGTCCTGCTGAAGAACATGCAGACGAGCTCGCTCAATCTCTCCGCGAACACCAACTCGAAGGGCAAGGTCAAGAACTTCACCGCTGATGACGAGCTCACCGTCACGATGACCAACCTCGCGAACCTCGGGGCAGCCATTGACGCGGCAGTGACCGCGACTGGCAACGGAGTGACGCTGGACGGTATTTCCTTCTCGATCTCGAACCAGTCGGCACTGCTCGCCGCGGCACGCGCCCAGGCGATGCAGGCGGCGCACACCGAGGCAACTCAGGTTGCAGCTGGTGGGGGATTGGTACTCGGTCCGATCGTGTCGATCACCGATCAGGAGAACGCCGGCCAGTACGTGTACTACAACCAGTCCGCTCCTGTTGCGAGCGGCGCGGCTGTGCCGGTGCAACCCGGTCAGCAGCAGATCTCGGTCCAGGTGACCGTCGTCTACCAACTCGTCGCATCTTCCTGAGCACGCACGGCCACGGCTCACGCGACACCCGCGCTGGCTGCCGCGACGCCCATATGGTGTCGTGGCAGTCGGTCCTGGCCGCCCCTGTGTCACCTTCGATCGCACCGACGTCAGGCAGAAGCGGGTCGTCCGACCGCCTGCTTGAAACTGCGCGTGCGCGAAACTGCCTCCTCGTCGCTTTGAAAGGACGTCGTGGACGGTCCTGATCTCTCCCATCTTCTCGATGACGCAAACTCCGAGCGGCCGTCCAAGGACGTGCTCGACGGCATTATCCGCCGCCGCCGACGGCTGCAGGCTCGTCGGGCCCGTACCGCGGCGACTCTCGGCCTCGTAATTGCGCTCGCAGGCGCAGGTGTGGGCATCGGTCTCAGCCGTCGGGGTGGGACGACGCTGTCGGCGCTTCCCAGACAACCGACGCACGCGCCGTCCATCTCCAAGAACATGTCGACGATGGCCCCAGTTGCCGCTAGCCCTGGCAGCGCTCCGGAGGGACTCGGTTGGGTCAGCTCGGGATCCGGTGCGCCGACTTCGACGCGGGTGCCCACGCCACCGGGCGAGGCCACCTCAGGCCGTGAGATCTCAGGCCGCCTGCAGGCAACGAGCGCTTTGTCCGCGTCGGGCTCGTCTTTATGCAGCTCGTGGAACTGCTCGCTGTACTCGGCCTACGCTTCGACCGGCAAGGTTCGGCTACAGCGGCTCATCACTCGCACTAGCGACGGCGTCAGCGTCCGTGCGTTCACCGCAATGTGGGCCACGGCACCATTCGAGCTCGTCCCGACCTCATCGGGATCGACAGCGACCGAATCGGGCTCCTCGGTTCCCAAACTCCCCGCGCGACCGTTGTCCATGAGCTGTGCGGTCACCCGGGCCCTCGTGGTCGAGGTGTCCGACGCTGGTGCGGTCGGCGTCGTCACCGTGCCGCTCGGGCCGTCGCTCGATCGCCCGATCAATGTGCTGTCTGACCAGGTAATCGGTGTGGCGGAACGGTCGCCGATCGCAGTCGTGGTGGCTCATGTGACGGCCCAGACGGTCAGCGTGCGTGCCGGGTTTTCGGGTGGGAGCAAGGACGAGATGACCGTCGTCGACCAGTGGGCGGTTCTCGTCCACAAGCTGGCGACGACTAAGGCTGGCGGGACCGGGAGCCAGGGCAGCGCGTCACCGGGTCAAGCAACGGTGTACGCGCTGTCCGGCACCGGGACAGGCCTCGAACAAGCCGAACTGCCCGGGTCCGGGTCGTTGGCCATGGCAGTTCAAGCCTGCCCGGATCCGGCGGGCGGGACTCAGGAGGTTCCGGGATCGAGCTCGTCGGGTTCCCCCGGCTCGACTAGCTCAGCCTCGACGGGTTCCCCCAGCTCCCAGGCACCGGCCGCCTCCGCCAAGCACACCGGCGGCTAGAGCGCTTCGCGACCGGGAGCCGTCCCGGTGGGACAGACTGTCGTCATCGAAGACGAACCCAAGAGCGATGTAGCCGGGGACTTTGTCACCGTCTACGAGGCGCACTATCCGCGTCTCGTACGCGCGCTCGAAATCGGCGGCCTGGATCGGCCCGCTGCCGAGGACGTGGCGCAGGAGGCATTTGCCCGCACTCTCGGTCACTGGCGCCGCGTGCGCCTTGGGACAAACCCACCCGGATACGTCTACCGGACGGCGTTCCGGCTCTCGCGCAGCCATTGGAAGCAGGAGTACCCGCTGGAGACCGAACAGGCCTCCCGTGGAGACACTGCAGCCGAGGCCGTGTCCAATCTTGAACTTGAAGCCGCGCTCAGCCACATGCCGGCGCGCCGACGAGCCTGCGCAACGCTTTGCTTTGTGGTTGGGCTGACACCAAAGGAGGCGGCGCGCTCGCTCGGGATCGCCGAGGGCACCGTGCGCAAGCAGCTGGGCCTCGCGAGAGACGACCTCAGGTACCTGGTCGAGGAGCCGAAAATGCCCTCTTAGACAGGGGCGACGGCGCGACGGGAGCCCGGTGGGGCGCGATTGGGTAGTGCCTGCTCGGCGGCGGAATGCTAAAGTCTGTCGAACCGTTCGATTGATATGCAGAAGGCGTGGACGTGGGCGGCTGCCCACGTTTTGTCATTTCTGGAGCAGGTGGGTAACGAAGGAGGCTGCGGCGATGGGGACGTCAGACGACGTGGAGCGCGTCGCCGCGCCCTTGCTTCAGACAGCTGGCCTCGACCTTGTGGACGTCGAGTTCCGATCGGGCAACATCGTAGTGACCGTCGACCGCGAGGGTGGAATCGACCTGGACACGCTCGCATCCATGAGCAGAGCGATCTCGGCTGCGATAGACCGTGAGGGCGTAGGCCCGCCGAGCCGGTACGAGCTCGAAGTCTCGAGCCCCGGCCTGGAGAGACGGCTCCGCCGGCCCGAGCACTTCCGTCGGTTCGTCGGCCACCAGATCTCACTTCGGACCGTGCCCGGGGTCGACGGGGAGCGGAGACTCGAGGGTGAGCTTGCCTCAGCCGACGACCACGGCATCGTCGTGACTGCGCCCGGGTTGGTCGACGACGGCCGTCGCCTCGCTTATGGCGACATCGAACGAGCCCACACGATCTTCGACTGGAGGGCGGCGTTGGCGCGTACGCCCTCGCCGACAGCCCGCAGCGAGCGGCGCCGGGATGCCAAGGCGCCACCAGCGGGAGACCCTGACAGCGCCCAGAGAGAGATGGCGGACACCCTATGAGCTCGACGAACTTCGACCTCCTGGAGGCGCTCCAGCAGATAGCCGTGGAGAAGGGCATCGCTATCGACACGCTGTTCGACGCGCTCGCCAATGCGCTCGTGGCCGCCTACAAGCGCCTTCCGCAGGCCGCCGAGGAGGCTGTTGTCACCATCGACCCGGACTCCGGAGAGATTCGCGTATACGGCCAGGAGCTCGACGAAGAGGGAAACGTCACGCGCGAGTGGGACGACACGCCAGATGACTTCGGCCGCATCGCAGCCCAGGCGGCGCGTCAGGTGATCTTGCAGCGCATCCGCGAAGCCGAGCGCGACCGCAAGTACGAGGAGTACGCAGGCCGCGAGGGTGACATCGTCACCGGGATCATCCAGCAGAGCGACAACCGCTACACCCTCCTCGACCTCGGCAAGGTCGAGGCCCTGCTGCCTCAGGCAGAGCAGGTCCCCTACGAGCGCTACGACCACGGTGCTCGCCTCAAGGCCTACATCGTCGAGGTCCGCAAGACGAGCAAGGGTCCTCAGATCGTCGTTTCGCGCAGCCATCCGGGCCTGATCAAGCGCCTCTTTGAGCTCGAGGTGCCTGAGATCTCGAACGGAGTCGTCGAGATCAAGGCGTGTGCGCGTGAGCCCGGCCATCGGACCAAGATCGCTGTCTGGTCCAACGACGCCAACGTTGATCCTGTCGGGGCCTGTGTGGGCGCGCGGGGCGCGCGTGTGCGTATGGTCACCACCGAGCTCCGCGGCGAGAAGGTCGACATCGTGCCGTTCTCCGATGACCCGGCCGAGTTCGTGTCCCGAGCGCTCCAGCCGGCCAAGGTGAAAGAGGTCCTCCTCGACGAGGATCGCGGCCGCGCGACCGTGATCGTCCACGACTACCAGCTGTCGCTTGCAATCGGCAAGGAGGGCCAGAACGCCCGCCTGGCCGCGCGCCTGACGGGATGGCATATCGACATCAAGAGCGAGTCCGAGGCAGCCGCCGAGGAAACCCATTACGCCGAGGGCGAGTGGGCCGAGGGCGAGTGGGTCGAGCAGTCGGGCGAGATGGTCTGGAAGCCTGCCGAAGGTGGCGAGACGCTGTCGGCCGAGGCTTGGGCGGCGGGAGAGACGACAGAGGCTGAAGCACAAGCGGGGACAACCGAAGTAGCAGTGGTCGAAGTTGCCGTGGAAATCGTTGCCGAGCCAGCCGAGACCGACGACCTCCTCTCACCTCCCGGTGCGGAGCCAGACGCGGCAGCAGAAGAAGGGCCGGTCCCGTAGCGCCGCCGCTGCGCACATGCATCGGATGCCGCCGCGTCGCGCCGGCGTCGGAGCTTGTGCGCGTGGTGCACATCGGTGAAGGCGCTCTCGGCCTCGGTTCCGGTTCGGCTGGTCGCGGCGCATGGCTCTGTCGCGAGTCGCCCGGATGCGTCGAGCTCGCCGACAAGCACCGATCGTTCTCGAAAGCGCTCCGCCACCCGATCACGCCAGACGCGATCGACAAGCTGCGAGGCGAGCTTCGAGCCTGGTCGGCTTCGGAGCCGACGCCTCGGTGATCACTGTCTCGGCGGGCACCTGGCTCTAGCAGTCTCAGCGCAGCTCCTGGCTCATCGGCCTCCGGAATCCGCCGGCCCGTTGCGGTCTTGGTGTCCGCGGCCGAACAGGCGGTCAAGGAAAGGATGTGCCGGCGACACGGTCAGCTCGTTGGACTCGGGTGGTTCAGGCGAGTCTGCTTCTTCGGGCGCTTCGGCCGGTACCCAGTGCGTCCCGAAGACGAACCCAGGCGTGCCGAGAGGCAGGATCGTCGAGTAGGTCGGGGCCTCCTCGCCGATGAGAGGCGTGCCCAGGCCACCATCGGTTTGTTGTACGCGGTCTGCGTCGCCGAGGGCTTCTTGAACGTCTTGTTCGGTGGGAGCGATCACCGATTCTTCCGGTTCGAGCTCGTACTCATCGAACTCCTGCAACAGTCCGGTCACGAGCGCCACATGCCGGCTGTCGTTTGGCATCCCGGATCGTCGGAGCAGTTTGCGACCTTCTGGCGTGAGGCCGAGCTGGCTGTCGATGTACTCGACGACGCCGAAGTCGATGAGCAGCCTCACAGAGTTGGCAAAGCTAGCCGCGACAGGTCGTGAGCCAGACGGAGTAAAACTGTTCAGGGTCCGGAGCACTTGTGGGAGGGGAGCGAGCTCTCCGCCGTTGGCGCGCTCGACTGCCACCAACGCCCCGCCCTCCTCGATGCCGAACGACGCTTGCACCGCTCGCAATGTAGTTCGGGGCTCTCACGCGATGGGTCCGATCCCCTGCCCGATGGCGGAGTCCAGAGCGGGGAGCGGCACTTTGACACTTGATTGGGGCGCCGGTCCGGACTATGCGACGACTTGGCGATCATGGACTCGGCCCTAAGATACGTGCACGGGTGTACGAGTCCCTGGCGTTGTGTGAGAATGTAGGGCCGCGCCAGCCTCGGGATCTCGAATGCTGCGCTGCCCCTCAATAGGAGAGGACCGAACCACCAGTTGCCCAAGAAAATCCGCGTCTACGAGCTTGCCCGTGAGCTGGGGCTGACCAACAAGGAAGCCTTGGACATTTGCATCGACCTCGGAATCGGTGTGAAGAGCCACTCGTCGTCGATCGAGGACGCGCAAGCTGACCGCGCCCGGCGCAAGGCCGACCGTGAAGGATTGCGTCGCGCCGTGCAGCCCGAGGAGCCGGCCTCGGCGTCCTCTGCTCCTGCAGCCGCCGCGAGAACCAGAGGCACCACCGGGCCCCAGCGCGGCGCTGGCGCGCCCACAGGCGAGCGGCCCGTTGTCGCATCCCCGCCGTCCGCGCCAGAGCCGCCAGGTCCCGAGGTAGGTGACGGCCCGGTCGTCAGGCCAGAGGCGGAAGCCGCCTCTGGAACCCACGAGCCCCGCCCAGGTCAGCGACTGGTAGTGAGCAAGTCGACAAGCGAGGTCGTTGATTTGCCACGGACCGCCGCGCCCCGGCCACCGGTCTCGGCTCCTTCGAACCCGGCAAGGTTCGCGACCGCGCCGTCTTCGCTAAGGCCCGCGACTGCTCCGGGTGGGCTTCGCCCAGGCGTCCCCCCATCTCTTCCCGCGACCCGCACACCGGCGTCGGGATCTCCGGCCTCAACTGCCCCGGCCGCCGCCGGCCCTCTGGTCGCAAATGCCCCTGCGGCCGCGTCTGTCCCGCTCGCAACTTCCCCGGCAGCGACCGGTCCTGCGGCCGCGCAGCAGGAGGGGACAGTGCCGTCCTCGTTGGCGCCGACAAGCGCCCCGCCGGTGCCAGACGCCGATCACACCCTGGGCGGTCCACGCCCGGTGAGCCCGTCAGGCAAGCCGATCCCCCCACCGCCCGGGCCGCGGTCGATCTCCGGTCGTCCGATCCCCCCGCCGCCTGGAGCGCGACGCCCGCTGCCGCCAAGCGGTCCAGGCTCGCGCGCGCCGGCACCAGGCTCACGTCCCGGTGCCATGGGCTCGCGCCCGGGGACGAGCCCGTCGCGTCCGGGCACCGTCGGCGCTCGTCCGCCGGCCGGCCGGCAAGTGAGCCCGCGTCCGGGAGCGGGCGCCGGTTTTCCGCGCTCGCCCAGTCACTTCCCACCCCGAGACGGCGCACGCCCGACTGGCGGAACATACGGAGGCGGCGGAGCCCCCGGCGCGCGCGGTGGTGGCTACACGCCCGGTGGTCCCACCGGTGCAGCACGAGGTGGTCCCGTCGGGCGCGGACGTCCCCCCCAGCGCAGGCCGCGCCGTCGCCGACGCAACATGGAGGAGCTCGAGCCGATCCAGGTGACTGCCTACCTGGCGTCGAGTGCCCCCGTTCCCGACCACGAGGTGATCGTCGAGCGCGGTTCCACGCCACAACAGCTCGGCCCGCGCCTCAACCGGTCGGCCGGTGACATCGTGCGCTTCCTCTTGCTCCAAGGCGAGATGGTCACCGCCACCCAGCCGCTCACCGACGACATGATCGGCCTGTTCGCCGCGGAGATAGGTGCGCAGATCCGTTTGGTCGACCCTGGCGAGGAGCAGGAGGCCGCCCTCCGGGCGAAGTTCTTCGGAGGCGAGGACCTTGAAGAAGACGAGGAGGACCTGCAGACACGACCTCCCGTCATAACTGTCATGGGCCACGTCGACCACGGCAAGACGCTTCTGCTCGACCGGATCCGCAATTCGAACGTGATCGCAGGCGAGGCGGGCGGAATAACCCAGCACATCGGTGCCTACCAGGTGGAATGGCGCGGTCAGTTGCTGACTTTCATCGACACACCCGGTCACGAAGCCTTCACGGCGATGCGCGCCCGCGGGGCCAGCGTGACTGACATCGTCGTGCTCGTGGTGGCCGCCGACGACGGTGTGATGCCGCAGACGGTGGAGGCGATCAACCACGCCAAGGCCGCGAAAGTGCCGATCGTGGCGGCCATCAACAAGATCGACAGGCCGGACGCAGATCCCAATCGTGTGATGCAGCAGCTGTCCGAGCAAGGCCTCGTGCCGGAGGCCTGGGGTGGCGACACGATCACCGTCGAGATCTCGGCCCTTCAGTCCTTCGGCATCGACGAGCTGCTGGAACAGCTCGTCGTGCTCGCCGAGGTGCTCGAGTTGACCGCCGACACCGAAGTCGATGCGAGAGGTGTCGTCCTCGAGTCGAACCTGGACATCGGCCGCGGCCCGGTCGCGACGATCATCGTGCAGCGGGGGACCCTGCGCGTCGGCGAGCCGATCGTGGCAGGCGCCGCCTGGGGCCGTGTCAAAGCTCTGATCAACGACCACGGCGACCAGATAAAAGAGGCCTTCCCGTCGATGCCTGTACAGGTGCTCGGACTGTCCGAGCCCCCGATCGCCGGCGACGAGCTACGGGTCACCTCGGACCTCTCGATCGCGAGGACCGTCGGCGACGCTCGCGAACAACGGCTTCGATTTACGACCCTCGCACAGGCCTCGACTCTGTCGACGAGCCCGGGTGCAAAGCTCGAGGACCTCTTCGAGCAGATCCGCAAGGGCGAGACCGCCACGTTGACCCTGGTGCTGAAGGCCGATGTCCAGGGCTCGCTCGAAGCAGTCACCCAGAGCCTTCTAAAGCTCGAGCGGGACGATGTGAAGGTGTCCTTCGTGCATCGTGCCGTCGGCGGCATCACCGAGAGCGACGTGACGATCGCAGCCGCCTCAGGTGCGACGATCATCGGCTTCAACGTCCGTCCCGATCGCAGGGCCCGCGAGCTTGCCGAGAGTCACAAGGTCGAGATCCGCACCTACGAGATCATCTACAAGCTCATCGAGGACGTGCAGGCGGCCATGGTCGGAATGCTCGCTCCCGAGATCGAGGAGATTGTCACCGGCGACGCCGAGGTGCGCGCGGTCTTCCGTGTCCCGAGGTTGGGCGCGGTCGCAGGCTGCTATGTCACCAACGGTGTCATCGCCCGCGGTTCCAAGGTCCGCTTCCTCAGGGACGGTGTCGTCATCTGGAAGGGAGCCGTCTCCTCACTGCGACGTTTCAAGGACGACGTCCGCGAGGTCCAGGCCGGTTTCGAGTGCGGCATCGGTCTCACCGACTTCCAGGACTTGAAGGACGGCGACGTGATCGAGACCTACGACGAGCGGGAGATCCCCCGTACCTAGGCAATACGATCGCCGATCGTCGGGTGGCTACCCGCGGACCGCGCGCGTCAACGCGGTCCTCGCGCAGGTACTCGGTGACGCGCTCGAGCGGCTCCGAGACGACGACGACCGGTTGGCCCTTCTGACGGTCACCGGTGTGAACGTCGATCCGGACCTTCGCCATGCGAGGGTATATATGGCCTCGTTGCCCGAAGGGGCCGCGGCCGTGCTCGAGGCCAAGCGGGCCGATCTCCAGGCGGCCATTGCACGCGAGGTGAGATTGAAGCGCACGCCGACGCTGAGCTTTGTCGCAGACCCGGCGGTCGCCGCCGGCGAGCGCGTGGAGGAGGCACTGCGCCGTGCCCGACAAGACGAATCCTGACGACCCCGGCGCGGCGGGCCTTCCCGACAAGGGCACCCGGCGGGGGATCGACGACCCCGGCGGTTTCGTCGTGGTCGACAAGCAGGCCGGTTGGACCTCGCACGACGTTGTCGCCCGCTGCCGTCGCCTCCTCGGCACTCGGAAGGTTGGCCACGCCGGGACGCTCGACCCCGACGCCACCGGGGTCCTCATCGTGGGCGTCGGCAGGGCAACACGCCTCCTGCGTTTCGCGACGGCGTTGCGGAAGACATACATCGGCGAGATCGTGCTCGGTGTGACCACATCGACGCTCGATGCCTCTGGAGAGGTGACCGGCCATTTCGACATGGCGAAGGTCACCCTGGCCGATGTGCGAGAGGCGGCGCGCTCTCTCACGGGCCGGATCGAGCAGATCCCGCCCATGGTCTCGGCGGTCAAGGTCGGCGGGCGCCGGCTGCACGAGCTCGCACGCGAGGGCATCGAGGTGGTGCGAGCTCCCCGGGGCGTGGAAGTGTTCCGATTCGAGGTCTTCGAAACCGGTGAGTCCGACTGCTACCGGGTCCTCGTCGAATGCTCGTCCGGCACCTACGTGCGCGTGCTGGCAGCCGATCTCGGCGTGAGGCTCGGCGGCGGTGCCCACCTGCGAGCGCTGCGAAGGGTTTCGATCGGTTCCTTCGGCGACGTCGAGGCGCTCGCGCTCGACGAGGTGGCACCCGAGCGCGTACGCCCGCTCGAAGAGCTTGTGCGGGACCTGCCGGGTGCTGTCGCCAACCCCGAGCTTGCCCGGGCGCTCGGCCACGGGCGGACCGTCGAGCGTCTTGGCTTAGGTGTCGTCGGTGACGGCCCTTGGGCGGTGCTCGACGAGTTGGGTCGGCTCGTGGCCATATGCGGACCGGTCGGGCTCGAACGGGTCAGGCCCGTTGTTGTGGTGCGAACCGACGACAGTCCGCGTGCGGGCGCCGAGTCGGGCACAGACGGCGAGTAGCCTCCCTCGACGGTGGGACTCGACAACGGCAGCGTGGTGACCATCGGTGCCTATGACGGGGTTCACATAGGCCATCGGCGGGTAATCGAACAGGTGCGCCGTAGGGCGGCCAACGCAGGGTTGCAAAGCGTCGTGGTGACCTTCGACAAGAACCCGGCCGCCGTCGTCAATCCGGCGTCGGCACCTCCCCGTCTGACCGACATCGACCAGAAGCTCGAACTTCTGGCCGAGACCGGCGTCGACCGGATCCTCGTCATCGAGTTCGACGCCGAGCGCGCCAGGGAAAAGGCGGAGGACTTTGTGGCAGAGGTGCTCGTGGCCGAGCTCTCCGCCCGGGTGGTCGTCGTCGGCGACGACTTCCATTTCGGCAACAAACGCCTTGGCAACGTCGCGTTGCTGCAAGAGATGGGCGAGCAGGCGGGGTTCTCGGTGGAACCGGTCCACCTCGTCTCCGACGAACGGGCGCACGAGGTGGTGTCGTCAACACGGATCCGGGCGCTGATAGCAAGAGGCGAGCTCTCCGACGCGACAGCGTTGCTCGACAGGGCCCATGAGGTGCGCGGGGTCGTTGTCGCCGGCGATCGACCTGGTCGGGACGGGCGGGCCGGTCTCGTCATCGAGGTGCCCGGCGAGATCCTGTTGCCGCCCTCAGGTGAGTACTCGGGCTCTGCTCGCCGCGACGCCGACGAGAGCGTGGCTGCACGGCTGGTAGTGGCGGACCGCGTCGGCAAGGGCCCTCAGCACATCGAGATCTCGGTGTCACGGGCGCCTGCGGAGCGGTCCGCCTTGAACTATGCGATGGGCGAGGTCGTACGGGCTCGTTTCGGTTGAGGCGGCGCGGTTTGGTGCCCGAAGGCCGGTGGCGATGAACAGTGTGGTTGCGGCGCAGGTCGTAGCACGCGTACGGATAAAGTCGCGCCGTGGCCATATTCCCGATCCGGGTGTTCGGCGACCCGGTGCTCCGCCAGCGTGCCGCGGAGATCGAGGACATCGACGCCAAGCTCGTCCGCCTGTCCGAGGAGATGATCGAGACTATGTACGCAGCGCCGGGGGTGGGCCTCGCGGCGCCGCAGGTCGGCATCGAGCGCCGGATATTCGTCTACGACGTCGGCGAGGGCCCGGTGACGGTGATCAATCCGGCGATACTGGAATCTAGCGGCGAGTGGGAGTACGAGGAGGGGTGCCTCTCGGTCCCCGACCTGCACTGGACGATCGTCAGACCGAAACAAGTCCATCTCGTGGGCCGCGACCTCCACGGCAACGAGATCTCGATCGAAGGCGACGAGCTCCTCGGTCGGGTTCTCCAGCATGAGCTCGACCACCTCGATGGAGTACTGCTCCTGGAGCGTCTCGACAAGGACCAGCACAAACAGGCCATGCGCGTGCTTCGAGCCCGTGCGTTCGCCGGCGATTCGAGCCTCGACGCCTGACCCCGAGCCGTCTGGTCGCCCCCGGTGACGAGGCTCGCCTTCCTCGGCACGCCTGAAGTCGCGGTCGGTGCTCTGCGGGCCTTGCACGATGCCGGCCACGACGTGGCACTGGTGATCAGCGCTCCCGACCGTCGTCGCGGCCGGGGCAGCGCGCTTGCTCCGACGCCGGTGAAACAGTGCGCGCTGGAGCTCGGCCTGGCCGTGTCGAGCCGAGTGAACGATGTCGTGGACGCTGAGGTCGAGCTCGGCGTCGTCGTTGCATTCGGGACCCTGGTTCGCGCCGCTGTGCTCGAACAGGTGCCGATGGTGAATCTGCACTTCTCACTCCTGCCGCGTTGGCGGGGTGCCGCGCCGGTGGAACGGGCCATCCTGGCCGGCGACGACAAGACCGGAGTTTGCCTGATGGCGCTCGACGAGGGCCTCGACACAGGCCCCGTCTATGCCCGCGTGGAGGTCCCCATCCTTCCCGGCCAGACCTCAGCCGAGCTCCGAGAGCGTCTCGCGGACCTCGGCACAGGCCTCCTCCTCGAGCGACTGTCCGGTGGCCTCGCCACTCTCGGCGTGAGCGTGGCCCAGCAGGGTGAGGCCCTTTACGCGGCCAAGATCGACCCCGGCGAACTGCGGATTGACTGGCAACGGCCCGCTGTCGAGCTCGACAGGCTCGTGAGAATCGGGCACGCCTGGACGACGTTTCGCAACAGGCGACTGATCGTCCAGCGCGCAAGGCTCGTTGCCAGTGCGGCTCATGACCACGAAGCGGCATTCGTAGGCGCCGATGGGCAGGCCGGGACACTGATCGGCGACGAGGTGCTCTGCGGGCGGGGTCGCCTCGGATTGCTGGAGGTCAAGCCCGAAGGGCGATCTGTCCTGTCATTTGACGCCTGGCAGCGCGGTGCTCGACCGACCGTGGGCGAGTGTCTCGGCTGTTAGCCGCCTGTCGTTTGGCTACGGTTGAGCGATGGCCGCAGACGCCGAAGTGATGCGCGCTCCTGGTCTTCCCTTGTTGGCGGAGGGCGAAGTGCGCGTGGCCCCTTCCATCTTGTCGGCGGACTTCGGCGCATTGGGGACCGAGATCGCGAGAGTCGCTAGCGTGACCGACTGGCTGCACGTCGATGTGATGGACGGCCACTTCGTCCCCAACATGACCATCGGGCCTCCGGTGGTCGCGTCGATCAGGCGCTACACGGAGATGTTCTTCGACTGCCACTTGATGATCACCGACCCCGGGGATTATCTCGAGGCGTTCCGCCAGGCCGGTGCCAACTCCTGCTCGGTGCATGTGGAGGTCGGCGATACCGGAACCTTGTGCGCCGAGATGCGGCGACTCGGCCTGGGCGTGGGGCTCGTGGTGAACCCGGAGACGCCATACGAGGCAGCCGAGCCCTATCTCCATCTGGTCGACCTGTTGTTGATCATGACTGTGCACCCCGGATTCGGAAGCCAGTCGTTCATCGCGGACGTCGTGCCCAAGCTCGTCGCCGCGCGAGCCCAAGCCGAGCGTGAGCACCTACATCTCACCCTGCAGGTGGACGGTGGGATCGACGAGCACACGGCTGTGGTAGCCGCTCGCGCGGGAGCGAGGTGCCTTGTCGCAGGCTCCGCGGTGTTCCACTCGCCCGATCCAGCCGAGACAGTGCGCCGCATTCGCGCCTCGGCGTCCACAGCGATCTCGCCCGGCAGATGAACGACCCGGTACCGATCCCGACGAAAGGCCCGGGCGGGCCTGAGGTCTGTCTACAGGCCAAGGTGTGCACCGTCTCCGACGGAGTCGTGGCCGGAACACGCGAGGACCTCTCCGGGGCGGCGGTGGCAGAGCGGCTTTTTCGACAGGGCTACGAGGTGACCGAACGTCGGGTTGTGGCCGACGGTATCGAGTCAGTGGCCGCGGCGATCGCCGAGATGGCTTCCGGTTTCGCCGGTCTGATCGTGACCACCGGTGGGACGGGCTTCGGACCGAGGGACCTGACCCCGGAAGGCACTTCGCAGGTGCTCGACCGGACAGCTCCGGGCCTGGCCGAGGCGATGAGGCTGACCAGTCCGCTGGGCCGCCTGTCGCGTGCCGCCGCCGGGACCCTTGCCACCTCGCTCGTGCTCAATCTGCCCGGCTCCACCAGTGGTGCCCTCGAGTGCCTCGAGGCGGTTCTCGACGTCGTGCCACACGCACTGGCGCTACTCAGAGGCGAAAGGCCCCATTGAGTCGAGACGAGATGAGCCGCGCCGACGAGCGGCACATGGCGCGAGCCATCGAGATCGCCCAGTCAGTCCGCACGAGAACGTCCCCCAATCCTTGGGTCGGCTGCGTCGTCGTCGACAGCGCCGGAGCGGTCGTCGGGGAAGGGGCGACGGCACCTCCCGGAGGACCACACGCGGAGATCGGCGCGCTCGGCCTGGCAGGCGACGCCGCCCGGGGCGCGACGGTCTATGTGACCCTTGAGCCCTGCTCACACCAGGGCCGGACGCCCCCTTGCACCGAGGCACTCATCCGCGCAGGGGTCACGAGGGTTGTCGCCGCGGTCGGTGACCCGGACGAGCGTGTAACGGGCGCAGGGTTCGTGGCACTCGAGGCGGCGGGCGTCACGGTCTCGAGGGGTCTGCTCGCCGCCGCCGTGAGCGACCAGCTCCGGCCGTACCTTGTCCACCGTTCGACGGGTCGGCCCTATGTCGTGCTCAAGCTCGCCACCACGCTCGACGGGAGGACGGCAGCAGCAGACGGCTCAAGCCGGTGGATAACAGGTCCCGAGGCGCGACGCGACGTCCATCGTCTGCGAGCCGAGAGCGACGCGGTGCTGGTCGGGGCAGGGACGGTGCGACACGACGATCCAGAGCTCACCGTGCGCGACGACGGCGGCTCGGAGCCGTCACGTCAGCCGCTACGAGTGGTGCTCGGCCATGCCCCGAAGAGCGCCCGCGTGCAGCCGGCGCTCGAACTGGGCGGCGACCTTGGCGCGGTGCTCGACGAGCTCGGCCGTCGTGACGTCCTGCAGCTCCTCGTCGAAGGCGGCGCGCACGTCGCGCATGGCTTCCACGCACAAGGACTCGTGGACCGTTATGTGTGGTACCTGGCGCCGGCGTTCCTCGGAGGCGACGACGGACAGCCGGTCTTCGCCGGACCCGGTGCGGCCACGATGGCAGATGCCTGGCGCGGCCGGCTCGTCTCGGTTTGCCGGCTCGGAGGTGACCTGCGAATAGACGTCGAACCGGACCGCGTCCACTTCCCGCCGATTTCAGCGGCAAGCGGCGAGAATGCGGCCCTATGACCTGCGAGTTCGCGGCCCTCACGGTACCGGTAGGCTCGATGCGGAACAAGGAGGCGGAGATCGAGGTGCCGATGGGCAATGTCGAGGAAGCGATTGCAGCTATCGGGCGAGGCGAGATGGTCGTCGTCATGGACGACGAGGACCGCGAGAACGAGGGTGACCTCGTCATGGCCGCGGAGTTCGCGACCCCTGAGAAAGTGGCCTTCTTCCTGGCGCACACCTCAGGGCTGATCTGCGTTCCGCTCACGCCGGACCGTCTCGACGAGCTCGAGCTGCCCCTCATGGTCTCGCACAACACCGAGTCCCAGCGCACCGCGTTCACCGTGACTGTCGACTACCGACACGGCACGACCACGGGGATCTCCGCGGGCGACCGGGCGGCGACGATCCAGTCGCTTATCAACCCCGACACCAAGCCGGACGACCTCGCCCGCCCGGGGCACGTCCTTCCGCTGCGTTATCGCCCGGGCGGTGTGCTAAAGCGCGCCGGCCATACCGAGGCGACGGTCGATCTCGCCCGATTCGCCGGTTGTTACCCCGCCGGGCTCTTGTGCGAGATCGTGACTACCGACAAGCAGCGAATGGCGCGGCGGCCCGAGCTGGAGAGCTTCGCAACCGAGCACGGCCTCCCGATCATCTCGATATCCGATCTCGTCCGGTACCGCTACCACCGCGAAAGGCTCGTGGAGCGGATCGCACAGGCGCGTATCCCCACCGAGTACGGCGAGTTCACCGCCTACGGCTTCCGGTCCATGCTCGACGGTGAGGAGCACCTCGCCTTTGTGGCAGGAGATGTGCACACCAAAGAGAGCGTGCTCGTCCGGGTGCACAGCGAGTGCCTCACGGGCGATGTGTTCGGCTCGCTTCGCTGCGACTGCGGGCCGCAGCTCCAAGCCGCGATGCGCAGGATAGGCGCTGAGGGCGTTGGGGTGATCGTCTACCTCCGCGGCCACGAGGGGCGGGGGATCGGCCTCACCCACAAGCTGCGCGCCTACACCCTCCAGGACAACGGCAGGGACACCGTCGACGCGAACGTCGAGCTCGGCCTTCCCGTCGACAGCCGCGAGTACGGCATCGGCGCCCAGATCCTCGTGGAGCTCGGCGTGACGAGGATGCGACTCATGACGAACAACCCGGCAAAGTACGGCGGTCTCGAAGGCTACGGGCTCGACATAGTCGAGCGGGTGCCCTTGGAACAGGTGCCTAACCCGGAGAACGTCGAGTACCTGCGCACCAAACGAGAACGTATGGGCCACCTGCTCAGCGGCTTGGACCTGGCGACGCCCGAGAGCATCCCGCCCGAAATGCCCGCACAGGAGGCCGTCGGCGACGCCGGGGACCTCGATGGCGTCGGCTGACGACTCGCGCGACGTGGGGCTCGACCAGGAGTCCGCACGCCGATCGGCCGAGATGCAGACCCATCGCCTGCCGGCGGTCGAGGACGTCGAGGGGGAGGCGCTCCGGGGCTCCGCGGACGGGACCGGGCTTTGTATCGCAGTGGTCTGCAGCCGTTTCAACGGGCACGTCACAGGACTGCTTCTGGCCGGCGCGCTGGCTGAGCTCGATCGCCGTGGCGTCGCCGAGGCCGACAGGGTCGTCGCCTGGGTGCCGGGAGCATTCGAGTTGCCGCTCGGGGCGATGGCGATGGCCGGAACCTCACGCTTCGACGCGGTCGTCTGTCTTGGGGCTGTAATCCGCGGTGAGACGTCGCACTACGACTTCGTGGCAGGTCAGTGCGCCGCCGGTATCCAGCGCGTCCAGCTCGACACGAAGCTTCCGGTGGTATTCGGCGTCCTTACCACCGAGAACCTGGCCCAGGCTCTCCAACGTGCCGGCGGGGCACTCGGGAACAAGGGGACCGAAGCGGTCGCGACCGCGATCGAGATGGCGAACCTGCTCGGCGAGCTCGCCTCGCTAGCGGCTGCACCAAGTGGCGCGACAGGAAAGGTGACCTAGGCGATGTTGCGGCTCGTGTTGCCCAAAGGTTCACTGGAGCTTGCGACCTTCGAGCTGTTTGCCGCTGCCGACCTGACGGTCCGACGGGCCTCCGAGGTTGCCTACCGGGCGACGATCGACGACCCGAGGATCAGCGAGGTTCACATCCTGCGGCCCCAGGAGATCCCGACCTATGTCGCGGAGGGCCTGTTCGATCTCGGCGTCACCGGCCGCGACTGGGTGGAGGAGACTAGTGCTGATGTCGTCAGCCTCGGCGTGCTGCGCTATTCGAAGGCGACAGCCGAACCCATCAGGGTCGTGCTAGCGGTCGGCGGCGATTCGCAGGTACAAAAGGTCGAGGATCTCCCGCCGGGTTGCCGGATCTCGACGGAGTACCCGGAGCTCACCAAGCGGTTCCTAAACGAGCGCGGGCTCAAGGCCGACGTCCGTTTCTCGTTCGGGGCCACAGAGGCGAAGATCCCCGACATCGCGGATGCTGTCGTCGAGATAACCGAGACGGGGCGCGCTCTTCGCGCAGCCGGCCTGCGGGTCATCGACACCCTCATGCTCTCCTACACCGAGCTGATCGCGAATCCCGTATCGGTGGCCGACCCCGAGAAGCTCCGCGCGATGGGGCAGCTCCTCGTTCTGCTGCAAGGTGCGCTCGAGGCACGGGGAAAGGTCCTCGTGAAGCTGAACGTCTCACCGATCGACCTTCCCTCCATCATCGCCGTGCTGCCCTCGATGCGGTCGCCGACGGTCTCCAAGCTGTTCGGCGAAGCCGGTTACGCCGTCGAGACGGTCGTGCCCAAGTCCGAGATCAACGTGCTGATCCCCGAGCTCAAAGAGCGGGGCGCCACTGACATCGTCGAGCTCCCGATCGCGAAGATCGTTCACTGAGGCCGGTCGCCGAAGGCATCGAGGCGTCGGGCCTCGTGGCGCCACTCGGCACGCCCGCGCCGACAGTGATCGGCGCGAGCGCCCGGAAGATCTTCAACTTCGGTTCGTGATTCACTTCGGTCTCAGGTCAGAGCCCCGGAAGGTCATGGTTGGCGGCCACGTCGGCTCAACGAGCGCAACCGGTCGTGCCGGGCCTCCAGATGGTCCTGGAGTCCTCGATGCGCTGGCTGTAGGTGCTTGCCGGGCGTTTTCAGCCCGGCGGGAGGGCCGGGAGGCCGTCGATGCTCACCGAGTTGGTCGACTCCCAGTACTGCCGGACCCCGGCGTCGCCCTTGCGGCTGGCCCATTCGGTCAGCAGGCAGCGGTGTTCCCGGAAGTCCATGAGAGGAACCCCCTCACGCATCGGGCGCTTGCGACCCTCGCCGACGCCTCGGTCCCGGTGCTGGTCGCGACCGGCCGCAGGGCCTGGAGCGCCTGGGCCGTGATGGAGTCGAATGGAGTTGCCCTGCCGGGGGTCTTCCTCGACGGTGCGGTCGGCCGGGAGTTCGGCGCGAGAACCGCGTTCCACACGATTGCCTTCGACCCGGCCGTTGCCGCCGCGGTGCTCGACATCCTCGACGAGCGCGAAATCGGACCATGCATCAACGTGGACGATCCGGATCAGGACATCGTGCTGGGCGAGCACCCGCTCACGCATCCTGACTACATCCGCCGCCTCTGGCCGTCGGTGCGTGAAGAGGACCCGTGGACCGCCGTGCGGACCATGAGCGTGCTCGCCTTCACGCTCTTGGGCGAGGCGTCGATGGTGAGAGATCTGGTGACTTACGTGACGGCCAGGACCCCGGTGGCGGCTGCAGTTTCCCAAGACCGGACCTATGGCGGACTGCATCTGAGCCTTCGACCGCTAGGAGTCAGCAAGTGGTCGGGGGTCCTGGCGTACTGCGCCGCTCGGGGCATCGATGCGGGTCGTGTACTCGCAGTCGGCGATGCTGACAACGATGTCGAGCTCCTCACAGCAGCACAGCTTGGGCTCGCCGTTGTCGACGGCACACCCGCCGCGCTCGCGAGCGCCGACCGGGTGCTTGCGCCGGCGAGTGAAGGTGGCTGGGCCGAGATCGTCGAGCTGCTCGGCTTGTCCTAGACCCGCGGAGGAGACTCAGGCTTGGGTCTCGGGGCCGGCCTGTCCGTCGGAAGCCGGCCCGGCGGCAGCGATCCGCACGAACGCGAGACGGAGTTGGGACAAGCCCTCTGCGAGCGCGCCGGCGTGCTGACCCAGACGATCACCGAGGCCGTCGACCAACAGACCGAGGGAGTCGATCGCGAGTCGCGCCTTGTCGAGCTGCGGCGGCTGCTGGGAGAGGTGCAGGGCCGCGAGCTCGAACAGCCCGTAGCAGTGATTCGCGACCACATCCTCCGCCGGGGCGGCGGCAAGGTGCTTTGCCACCTCTAGCAGCTCCTCCTCGGCAGCCAGCTCCTCTTCGGTCATCGTGCCAGGTTCGGCGCCAGGGCGCCCCGGTTCTCCTTGTGCTTGCGGCCCTCCCGGGCCGGCCGGTCCTGCCGTGCCGGCCGGTCCTGCCGTGCCGGATCCGGCGTCGCCCGGCCGCGGCACGCGATGTTCCCCTTCTGGTGTCCACAGGCTGCTCATGCTGCTAGCGTACGTGGTGACAACTGAGGGAAGCGGGGCTGCGCCCATGGCGTGACTCCCACCCGGCCACTGTCGGCGCTGCCGATGTGTGCGCCGGGTCTTGAGAGTGACCGGTCGGCGTTGCCGGCTTCCCTTTCGTACGGTCGAGCACAGTCTCGGCCCTAGCGAGAGGACGACGCCCAATCACCACTGTTCCCAGCTCCAATGAGCCACGGATCAACGACCGTATCCGTGCTCGTGAGGTCCGGCTCGTCGACGCTGAAGGTCGCCAGCTCGGGATCACGCCTCTTGCGCAGGCGCTCGCCATTGCCCAGCAGCAGGATCTCGACCTGGTGGAGGTGGCGCCTCTGGCGAATCCTCCGGTCTGCCGGATCATGGACTACGGGAAGTTCAAGTTCGACGCTGCGCAACGCGCCAAGGAATCGCGGCGCAAGACGAACAATGTCGGCATCAAGGAGATGAAGTACCGGCCGAAGATCGGCCCGGGCGACTTCGACACCAAGACCCGCCAGGTCCTCAAGTTCCTTTCCGAGGGCCACAAGGTCAAGGTGACGGTGATGTTCCGGGGTCGGGAGGTAATCCACCCTGATCTAGGCCGGCGCATCCTCGAGCGGATCTCAGAGCATATCGACGGAGTGGCCAAGATCGAGACCGAGGGTCGTCTGGACGGGCGGAACATGGTGATGGTGCTGGCGCCGGACAAACGGGCGAAACAGTCATCAGAGGCCAAGCACATGACCGAGGAACGACATCGCGTGTCCGCCAATGGGAATGTGCCTTCGTCGACAGGTGACACCGGTTCGGCTGATCCGGGAATCGTCTTGCCGGGACAGGACGGAGCCCTGACCGACAACGGTCAGGCACTCTTGGAGATGCACGTGCAGGTGGAGCAGCAGCCTTAGCACGAACGACCGGCTGAGCAGTTCTCAGTCGGGAGCCGGCCCACGGGCTGGACAGTGATTTTGCGGCCGCGCCATTGCGAGCTGTGCCGCAGGAACGGCCCGACGGGCCGACGAGAAGTAGTGATGGAACGAGCACGAGACAAGGGGTACGGAAATGCCGAAGCAGAAGACGGACCGGGGTGCAGTGGCCCGTTTCAAGATCACCGGGACCGGGAAGATCAGGCGCCGGCAGCAGAACCGCGGCCATCTGCTCGAGAAGAAGTCGTCGGTTCGCACCCGCCGCCTCGCCCACGAAGTCGGACTGTCCCCGGCCGACCGCAAGAGCGTTCGTCGCCTTCTCGGGATCTGAGGGCCTAAGAAGCCAGCAGTCCGGCTCAACACTTTGCAACACCACAGATCGCACTCGAATTGATGATGAAGGGAGCCCCGAAATGGCCAGGGTCAAGCGCGCAGTCCACGGCAAGAAGCGCCGGAGGACCGTCCTCGAACGCGCGCAGGGCTTCTACGGCAACAAGTCGCGTTCGTACCGGGCGGCGAACGAGCAAGTCATGCACTCGCTCCAGTACGCGTTCCGCGACCGCAGGGCCCGGAAGGGCGATTTCCGCAAGCTTTGGATCCAGCGCATCAACGCGGCGGCCCGGCTCAATGGCACGACCTACAGCCGTTTCATCGCCGGGTTGCACAAGGCGGAGGTTGACGTCGACCGCAAGATGCTTGCCGACCTCGCAGTCCGCGACCCGCAGGCGTTCTCGGCACTTGTGCAGCTCGCCGTCGGCGCGCTCGGTGACGAGGCCGAGGACGAGCTTGGCGTGGGGAGTATCGACGAGGCAGTTTCCTAAGCAACAAACCTCAGTCTGAGCGTCAGCATCAACGTGGGCTCGAAATGAACCGGCTCGGGGCACGTGATCAGCGTGTCCAGCGCCTGCGGCAGCTGCTGCGCCGAAGAAGTGTCCGCGATGTCGAGCACGCTTTTGTCGCCGAGGGCGTGAGAATCGTCGAGGCGGCCTTGGATGCAGGTGCGCCCGTCGAGTCGCTTTTCGTCGCCGCCGAGTGGCGGTCCTCGGCGTCGGTGACGGCGGTCGTCGAGCGGGCGGGCCGGACCGGTCTCCCGGTCTACGAGCTCGGGCCCGGGATCATGGAGCGCGTGGCCGACACCGTGAGCCCACAGGCGGTTTGCGCCGTCGTCGATACCGTCGGCCTCGGGCTCGATGAACTGCTGTCGCGGCCGGGGGCAGGCCTTGTTCTCGTGTGCGTGGACGTGCGCGATCCGGGCAACCTGGGGGCGGTGCTCCGCATCGCCGGTGCGACAGGCGTCTTTGGAGTGATCTGCTGTGAGGGGACCGTAGATCCGTTCAATCCGAAAGTGGTGCGTGCGAGTGCCGGGGCATTGTTCCGCGTGCCGCTCGTGACAGACGTCGTGCCTGCCGACGCGCTCGGCGGTCTCGCCGCGCGCGGCTACCGGTTGTGGGCAACGGTCCCGAGAGGGGGAACCGACTACGAGGTTGCGAACTTAGACGGCCCTACGGCGCTCGTGCTCGGCAACGAGGGGGCCGGACTGCCCGGCGAGGTGCTGGACCGGTTGCACGGTTCGGTGACGATCCCAATGGCGGAGGGGACCGAGTCGTTGAACGTCGCGATGACAGCCGCCGTGCTCTGCTTCGACGTGGTGCGCCGGCGCCGAGGCGTCAGTTGAAGGTGCCCTAACATGTCGCCATCGCAACAGAGGACCGGGCGCTCGAAGGTGGCGTCGTGACAACCGCTTCGGCCGAGGAGATGGCACAGCTCGAGGCCGACGCGACCGCCGCGCTCGCAGGAGCGGGCGACATCGCGCAGCTCGACGAACGCGAGCGGGTGGCCTTCCGGTCGAAGAGATCACGCTTTGCCGAGATGTACCAGAAGCTGGGGTCGACCCCGCCCGACGAGCGCCGTGTGCTCGGGCGGCTCTTGAACGAGCTCCGCGGCCGGCTCGAAGTGGTGGCCAACGCCCGGCGGGCCGAGCTCGTGGCGGCCGCCCGGATCGAACGGCTCGCAGCGGACCGCCTGGACCTGACCGAGGTCCTGCCGGGGCGCCTTCAGGGCCACCTGAATCTCGTGACTCAGACGCGTGAGGCGCTAGAGGATGTCTTCGTCGGCATGGGCTATGAGATCGCGGAGGGTCCCGAGGTCGAGACAGGTTGGCGTAACTTCGAGGCGCTCAACATCGGTGAGGATCATCCTGCTCGGAGCCCACTCGACACCTTCTATGTCGACTTCGGTGAGCCGTGGAGCGTGCTGTTGCGCCCGCACACCTCACCTGTCCAGATCCGGCTCCTCGAGCGGGGCGTGTTGCCGATCTACGCCGTCGCCCCGGGTCGCACCTACCGCAAGGACACACCGGACTCGACGCATCTTCCGGTGTTCCACCAGATCGAGGGGTTGGTCGTCGACCGGGGCGTCACATTCGCAGACTTGAAGGGGACGATCGACACCTTCGTCCGCGCCGTGTTCGGCGACGGAACCCGGACCAGGTTGAGGCCTGCGTACTTCCCCTTCACCGAGCCGTCGGCCGAGTTCGAGATGTCGTGTGTGATCTGTGGCGGCGACGGATGCCGCACCTGCAGCGGTGTGGGATGGATCGAGCTCGGCGGTTGCGGGATGGTGCACCCGGCGGTCTTCGAGGCGACCGGGGTCGATCCCGAGGAGTGGACGGGATTCGCGTTCGGGTTCGGCATCGACCGGATTGCCTTCATGCGCCACGGCATCTCCGACCTGAGGGTGATGATCGAGAACGACGTGAGGTTCCTCGCGCAGTTTTGAGCCCATGATTGGTCGCGGGCGCGCCACTGGCAAGGCACGCGAAGGCAGTACGAACGAGGTTTGAGGAGACGACGAAGTGCGCGTTCCACTGTCGTGGTTGCGGGAACTGACCCCGCTCGAGACACGGCCGACCGACCGTGGCGAGGTTGCCGCGCTCGCAGCAGACCTCGACGCCCTCGGCTTGGTCGTGGAGGGTGTCGAGAAGGTCGGCGAAGGATTGCGCGATGTCGTGCTGGCCCGGGTCCTCGAGATCGCCGCGATCGCCAAGGCGGACAAGATCCGCCGCGTCGTGGTCGACGCGGGCGGGCCCGAGCCGGTCGAGGTGGTTTGCGGCGCCTGGAACTTCGAGGTCGGAGACATCGTGCCGTTCGCGCCGATCGGTGCGGTGTTGCCAGGTGAGTTCCGTATCGAGCAGCGGCGCATGCGGGGCGTGGTCTCAAACGGGATGCTGTGCTCGGGTCGTGAGCTGAGGTTGTCGGAGGACCAGGGCGGAATTCTGGTTCTCGGGCGCGACGTTGGTCCCGTCGGTCCTTCGGTGCCTGAGGGAGTCAAGAGGGTTGACGCCGGACTGGAGCTGGGGCTTCCGCTCGCCGACTACCTGGGCGCCGCGTTCGAGCCTGACGTCGTGTTCGACCTCGCGATCGAGGGCAACCGGCCCGACTGCTTGTGCATCGCGGGCATCGCTCGCGACATTGCCGCGCTTGTCGGCCTGCCGCTGCAGCTGCCGGAGCCTGTCGTCGAAGAGGGGCCCGAGCCGGCTTCTCGCTATGCGAGCGTCGAAGTGCTCGCGCCGCAGCTGTGCCACCGACTGATCGGCAAGGTTCTGCTCGGAGTCTCGAGCGTCGCTTCGCCCGCTCTCATCGCTCGCCGCCTGACGCTCGCGGGTATGCGGCCGATCGACTCGATCGTCGACGCGTCGAATTACGTCATGTTGGAGCTCGGCCAGCCGACCCATCCCTACGACCTCGATCGGCTCGCAGGCCACGGGCTGCGAGTTCGCTCGGCACGGCCCGGCGAGGAGATCGTCACGCTGGACGGTGTGACCCGGGTGCTCGGTCGGCCACCGGTCGGTTCGAGAGATTCGATCCCGGGGAGCGACTGCCTGATCTGCGACGCCGAGGATCGTCCGGTCGGCATCGGGGGCATCATGGGCGGCCAGTCGAGCGAGATCTCGACAGAGGCCTCGCGAGTCCTTCTCGAGGTCGGCTACTTCGTTCCTCTGGCTATCGCACGGACCGCTCGGATTGTCGGGCTGAGGAGCGAGGCCTCGGTTCGGTTCGAGCGCGGTGTCGATCGCGAAGGCATGGAGCGCGCGGCGCTGCGTTTCTGCGAGCTCGTGGTAGACGCAGCCCGCGCGGCCGGCGTCGCCCCGCCGGTGATCGCATCGGGTTTGATCGACGCGGAAAGCGTTGCCTATGTCCCACTCCGCATCCCGGTGCGAGCCGGCCGGGTCGGCGCCCTGCTCGGAACCAAGATTCAAGACGCCGAGCTCGGGCGGCTCCTGGATCCGCTCGGCTTTGTGACACGGTCTCCGGCCGGCCCGGGCACAGGCGGTCTTCTGGAGGTGGAGGTGCCCTCGTTCCGCCCTGACGTCCGCAGGGAGGTGGACGTGACCGAGGAAGTGGCGCGGCGCATCGGTTACCAGCAGCTGCCCACATCGCAACGACGGTCACCGTATGTGGGCAGGCTCACCGACGTGCAGATCCTCCGGCGCCGGTTGAAGCGGATCCTCGCCGGCCTCGGCGCTCACGAAGCCTGGACGACGTCCATCGTCGATCCCCGGGACCAGTTGCGCGGGGGAGTCACGGTCCGCCTCGTGGCCCTCTTGAACCCGATGGTCGCCGAGGAATCTGTGCTCAGGGGAGGCCTGCTTCCCGGACTGCTCGGGGCGGCGCGTCACAACCTCAGCCATCGCCACCCTTGGTTGCGGCTCTTCGAGATAGGCGACGTGTTCGCGTTGCCGGGCGTCGCGACAGAGGGGGGCTCCGACTCAGCTCCTGGTCTGACGCGGGAGGTGAGCCTGGAACTGCCCGAGGAACGCGAGCTCGTCGGGTTGCTCCTCACGGACCTTGACGACGACGCCGGCGCAGCTTTGAACGCCTGGCGCGTTGTCGCCGATGCCCTCCGGCTCGAAGATGTCGAGCTTCGCCCGGCGAGTCACGAGGGGATGCACCCGGCGCGGACGGCCGAGGTGGTGGCCGGCGGCACTGTGCTCGGAGTCGTGGGTGAGCTCGATCCTGAGACGCTTCAGGAATACGGGCTCGTCCAGCCGCGGGCAGGGTGGCTGGAGCTCGATCTTCACAAGCTGGCTGCGGCGCCCCTACGGCCGCTCGCCGCGCGCCCGGTGAGTCGCTTTCCCTCCAGCGATGTCGACCTCGCCTTCGTCGTGGATGACTCCGTCCCTGCGGCGGCGATCGAGGTGGCGCTCGGTCGCGCGGCGGGCGAGTTGTGCGAGTCCGTGGAGCTGTTCGATGTCTACCGGGGGGCCGCAGTGCGCGAGGGCTCGCGGAGCCTGGCCTACCGGTTGCGTTTTTGCGCCCTGGACCGGACGCTGACCGACGGCGAGGTGGCAGGGCTGCGGTCCCAGTGCATCGCTGCGGTGGAGACCAAGCACCGCGCCACGCTCCGGAGCTGATGCGCGCCTGGACCGGAGGCAAAGGGCCGGAGAGGCCGGCAGCGCCTGGGTCCCCGGAGCTGTGAGGCCAGAACGCCGTCGGGACGGGTTTGCCTACCGGGCTCTGCGCTCGGTCCAGACGACCGGGATCGTCGAGCGGTCCAGTGACCCGGGGTGGCGAGGTTGTCCGGCGTTGGTGAGACCGAAGCAGAGCATCGCGGTGTTGGCGCGGCGGAGGCGCACGACCTCGTCGAGGGTCTCAGGGCGGAACGGGACGTAGTCGACCCCATCGCCCCAGCCCACGACGACGAGCTCGGCCCTGGTGACCGCCTGGCGCACGAACGAAAGGTTCTTCGGTCCGACGGGGTCCTCAGCCTCCGACAGTTCCCGGGGCTCTGCGGTACGAAGGGCGAAGAGGTTGACGATCTCCATCTGGTCGTAACCCCAACGACGGGAGAACTCGCCTGCGCGAAGCGTCGTCGCGTCGTCGACCGTCTCGTCGGTGGTCGAGGGGTTCAACATGACCCAGGTGATCAGCCGCTCGCCAGGTCCCCACCTGTCGAGGAGCGAGTAACGGTAGCAAGTGCAGTCTGAGAGCGACCACGACCGCGTTGAACACTCGGCAAGGATGGTCATCGTTGCCCGCTGTCACTTCGTGGCGGGATCCTTGGCGAGACAGAGGGGCCGATACCTAGTCCCAGGAGCCGGTGGGCCGGCTCGACGGCATCGTCGCACACGTTCCTCTTCCTCCTTGTATGAGGCGTCTGTATGTCCACTTGAAGCTTTCGTTCAGCTGGCGAGTGCGTCTTCCATCGCGGTTCGGCTCGGTCCGAGGATCGAACGCAACTTGCGAAGCGCGGCGCCATGGATCTTGCACACCTGAGGTCCACCTACTCCGATGATCTGACCTATCTGTTCCTGGGTCAGGCCCGCGAAGAAGGACAGGTACAGGACCGTGTGCTCGCGCGCCGCGAGTGTGGCCATCGCTTCCTCGAGCGCCTCGGCCTCGGCCGACGCCAGTACTTCAGCTTCTGGCTCGGCGCTCTCGTCGGAGAGAATGTCGACAAAGGCGCCGTCGTTGTGCGCCTGGGAAGTGCTCCGTCCCTCGAGGTGCAGCAGCTGGGACGAGTTGAGCTCACTCATGAGCTCGGTGGCCTGACGGCTCGTGAGCCCCATGACAGCGCAGACCTCTTCCGGCATCGGGTTCCGCCCCTTTTCGCCGACCAGCGCGTCATAGGTCGTCCTGTAGGAGATCACGCGCTGGCGTGCCGAGCGCGGCATCCAGTCGAGTCGCCTCAGCTCGTCGAAGATCGAGCCTCTGATGCAACGACGGGCGTACTGGTCAAAGCGCGAGTTGTCAGGGTCGTTCCAACGCGAGATCGCCCGAACCAGGCCATCTTGACCGAAGCTCCGCAGATCGCCTGGTTCCCAGTAGGAAAGGATGTAGGAAGGCAGCCGCTGGACGGTCTCGTTGACGAGTGGCTGGTAAGCGACGACGAGTTCGTTGCGGTGCACGAGATCCCTGTCGGTGGTGTAAGCCGTCCAGATCTGGTCGAGCGTGTCGTGTCGAAGATGTGCCGACCGAGTACGAACGCCCATACCAGAGCTCCTCCTTTGGTGCGTGAAGCCAAGGCGGTGGAGTCCGGTGTTCTCCCAGAAGGAGGTGACGGGCTCCAGCCGTCAGGTCCAGCGGTTGTACGACGGGAACAAACGTTACCAGAATGTTCGCGCGATTAGTAGGGGTACGGTCACTCTGAGTGACGAAATGTAGGAAAATTCAGGTGAAATGTCGGTGTGAAGGATGTTCACGACGTTCTCGGCCGAGTGCTTCACCCGATGGCTCCCGCCCGAGGGCGCTCACGGGTCTGAACTAAGGTGCCCGGCGGCACGTCCAGCCGTCTTCGCATCGCACGCGTCGCGGCCTTGGGGCCACATAGCCGTGTGACGGCCATGCGGCCCTGCCATGCCCTACGCCGCGCCTCGGCGATGTCGCCATGGACGCGCCGGAGAGCCTCGGCTGCCGCGTCGATGTCGGGTTCAGCCCATTTGGTCCCCGCCGGGAAGGGGTACGACGCGGTGGGGATCGAGACGATCTCATAGCCCACGAGCTCGCAGTACTGCTCGGAGAGAAAGTCCATCGGACCGCCGTAGCCAGTCGAGACCACCGGGCATCCGACAGAGACTGCCCGGGCGATGTCAGGCCCGAAGGCGCTGGAACGGTGGAGGGACACCAGGCAGTCTGCCGTCACGCTCGCGGCGTCGGCGACCGCCGGATCGTCAGTCTCGATGATCACGACGTCTTGACGTCCCGCCGCCGAAAGCCTGCATGCCTCGGCGACCGCTCGGGTCTTCCGGCCGTGCAGGACCACGCAGAGGACCGGGCCCGACTGGTGGGCAAACGCGTTCCGGAAGGCTTCGATCGTACCGAGCGGGTTGGCGAGCGCCTCGTCTCCAGGCCTGCAACGACCCAGCCGGGCTATCGCCGCGAAGACGAAGCCCTCCGGTAGGCGGGCGTCCGACCTCGTTGCGTTGTGGGGAACCGCGACGGGGGGTGGGACGAGGAGGACGGGTCGCAGCACGACTTTCTTCAAGGCCTCTTCGGAGAACGTGCTCGGCACCCAGACCTCGCCGACCATCGAAGCCTCCGCGGCGGAGCCAGCCAATGGTTCTGCGAGCGGCCAGTCCCAGGCGATGGCCGTTCTCCGGTTGCGGAGCGAGTCGAGACCTACCTCGCCTACGTAGTCGACGAGCTGGTCTCCGTCGAGGGCCAGCAACGTGGTCGAGTAGGCGAACGGGATGTCGTTGTCGAGCGGTGTGGGGAGCCCACCGGCCCACTGCAGTCGTGAGACGCGCGCGCCCGCCGCCGACAAGGTGGCGGCGTAGCCAAGGGTGCGAGACTCGCCGAAGTCGCCCACGAGGTTCACGCCCCCGGCGCGAGGCGTGGCCGGCACCGCCATCACTGTCGAGATGCGCTCGATGAGCGTCGAGGACGGCATCAGGCTCGATGCCGAGACCCGCCGGACCGGCGGGGGTCGCAAGCTTGTGCGCCCGGCCCAGTACCACGCCAGGCGCTCGCGGCTTTCTGGGTCGTTGTCCGCCATGTCCGCCGTCACGGTGCAGCCGGCCGCTACGACACATCGCAGACCCCGGGCGCGTACCCGTAGGCACAGGTCGACCACAGCGTCGCTCTCGGACCACCCCGGGGACAGACCGCGGAGCTCCTCCCAAAGAGTGCGCCTCAGTGCGAAGCTTTCTGTCCCCAGCGCATCGACGTCTGCATCGGACTCGAGCACGACATCGGCGCGTAGATGTGCAGAACGCGGCGTAGCCCTGAGCGACGGCATGGCGCAGTCGCCGACGAGGTCGAAGCCCGCGTGAACCACCAAGGCACTCTTGTCGAGGACCGCAGCACCGCTCATCCCGACCGTCGCGTCCGAGAGAGGCGCGACGAGGCGTGAGAGCCAGCCCGCGACCGGCCGGGCACGTGGGGAAAGCGCGACGACCGTATCGGCGCGGGCGAGCCTCGCCGCCTCGTCGAAGGCGGCCGCCGGGTCCAGCACCACTGGGGTCGTCGCGACCGTCACATCGCCTTCGAGCGCCCCGACGAGCGCGAGGGACGCTTGGTCGGGCCCGTTGACGAGCACGACGGTCTCGAAGTCGACGCCGGCGTCTGTCGCGCAGAGCGACCGCAGTTGACCGAGCAGGCTATCTGCTCTGCCCGTGGAGATGACGAGCACACAGACCGGTGGGGCTTTGTCTCCGGCCGGTCTCGACAGCACTGTGCAGCGTCTTGCAGTCACCGCGATCATGGCGCCGGGGTCGATCTCTTCGACCGCGAACCCGACACCGCTGAGGGCATGCTCGAGCTCGTCAGCAGACCAGGCGTCCGCATTGGCTTCTTCCTCGCCTGCTTGACCGAACCGTCGTCCCCCGAACAAGAGCCGGCGGAGCTCAGCGGACGGCCCCTTGGCGAGCAGCTCCCCGACGGCTGCGAGGTTCGGCACTTCGAAGCTCAGACGCCCGCCGTCGCACAGGACACGCGCCCACTCGCACAAGACCGCGCCCGCACGGTCGTGGCGGACCGAGGAGAGCACGTCTTCGGCCACAAGCCCGTGCAGGCTCGCGGTCCCGAACGGCAAGGCGCCGGGATCCACGACATCGCCGGAGGTTCCCGGCCCTGTCCTGTAGCAGAGGTACCCGTCCAGGGTCGTTCCCCCCCGGGACAGCCGGACGGCCTGGGTACCGCTCGACAAGAGCTTGGCGAGCTCGGGTGATATGCCGCTCACATGTTCTGCTGCCGCGCGGCGATCTTCAGCACTGATGGAAGCGAGCGCTTCACGCGCCGGCGCGACGAGGCGCTGGTCCCGGAAGGACAGATAGCCTCCTGCGGCGGCGAGCAGCCTGAACAAGGGCTCTCGCGTGTCGTCGCGGACGATCCGCAACAGAGGGCACATTTCGTCGAACCCGGCACGCCGGAAGCGGTTCGACCACCACATCGCCCTTGGCACGCCCAGCCGGGAAGCCATGTCGCGTGCTGCCGCGAGGGGCTCCAGGTGCTGCGGGTAAGCCTCCGCGAACGGCGCCAGCACTTCGTCCGCCTCCGGGGCAGGAAGGCGGCTCGCCGTTGCGACAAGGACAGGCATCGACTCCGGTCGGGACTTCTGTGCGATCTCCGAGGCGCTCCGGCCGGCCCTGCTCAACAGCGCCATCAGAGCCGCAAGGCTCACGTCGAGCTGTCCGTGGGTGCGCAGCGCGTCGAGCAGAGCATCCGCCGCATCGCCGGGACGACCAAGCGAGTCGAGAGCTTGCGCCTTGGCCCACGAGAGAGAGGCACGACCGGTCTCGAACCCATCCTCGTCGGTGTCGGCGAAAGGAAGGCGGTCGATCGCTTCTAGACAGGCCTCGTAGCATTTCTTGCCCAAGAGCAGCCGCACATCCATCACGTCGGCGTTGATCGTCTTGGTGAGCCCCCGTCGCATCTCATCGATGGTCTCGGACGCCTCGTCGAACTGGTTGAGACCGAGGTGGACATCGAAGATCGTTCTCAGGGCGGCCCGTCTCACCATTGGGAACGTCGTTGAGTCCGCGGCTTCCCGCAGCGAGGCGATCGCCGATCGTGGGTCGTCGCCCCCGGCCAGGGTGCGGCCGTAGTCGAACAGTGCCCGTGAGTGATCGACTTCGGGATCGTCGAGCGCGCGCCGAGCGATCCGCAGGTTCCGCTCGAGCCCGTCCTTGGACTGCCACTTGAGGCTTGTGTAACCACGGTGGAGGATCCGCAGCTCTGAGCAGATGCTCGTGGCGGGGAAGGCATCTCCGTCCCGCAACCCGATCTGTTCGTGGATGGGTCCGAACCAGTGACACCGCTGACGGCGGAACACCCGCGCGGCCTGGAAAGCCGATCGACCGCCGAGCCCGCCCCCCTCGAGGGACTCGATCGATACGGCGTAGCTATCGAAGGTCTGCTCGCGCTCCAGCCGTGCACGAAATGCCGCTTTATCGCCGTGGACCGCCTCGTCGGCATCGAGCCAGAGGATCCACTCGCTGGTGCAGTACTCGAGCGCCTGGTTGCGTGCCCGGGAGAAGTCGTCGTCCCAGTACCCTTCGACGACGGTGGCGCCGAGCTCGCGTGCCAACGCGACGGACCGGTCGGTCGATCCGGTGTCGTAGATCACGATCTCGTCAGCCAGGCCCGAGGCCGAGCCGATCACGAGGGGAAGCTCGTCCTCCTCGTTCTTCATGATCATGCACAACGAGACGAGTGTCACCCATCCTCCAGTACCGGGACCGGGGGCTGACCCCTCGCGGTGCCGGTTTCTCTAGTAACGACCCCCCAAGGGCTCCGACTGCCATCGAGTCCTCGGGTCCCAGCGCGCCGCCTGAAAAAGAATTCTACGAATTAGGCAAGACCAATCCGGAATCTGTCGTTTGGACACACAGGCCAAGGAAGGCCTTCCGAGGACCGGTGAGGTTACCGGCCCACGACAGTCAAGGAGGACATCGAAATGCTGCTTATCAACGACAACGTCGCCGCCCTAGGGGCAGAGAACAACCTCAACGCCACCGACACCGCTATGTCCAGCGTCGTCGGCCAGTTGAGTTCGGGCCTGCAGATCCAGACTGCGGCCGACAACCCGGCGGGCTACTCGATTGCCCAGTCACTTCAGTCAGAGATCAACGGCTACGGCGCAGCGGAGTCCAACGCACAGACCGCGGTCTCGGTGCTCCAGACCGCCCAGGGAGCGATGAACCAGCAGGAGGCCATCCTCCAGCAGGCGAATACCATCGCGACCCAGGCAGCCAACACCACGACGGACAACGGGACCGCCAACAAGGCCGACAGCCAGGAGTTCGCCTCCCTCGTCGCGCAGCTCGACCAGATTGCACAGTCGACCAGCTACGCCGGCGTCAGCCTCCTGAACACCACCTCGGCGAACAACGTGCTGACCTTCCAAGTTGGCCCGGATGCGACCAACGCCGCCGACACGGTGAACGTCAACCTCGTGAACACCTCGTCGTCGGCACTTCTTGGTGGGTCTGCCCTTAGCCTCGACACGGTGGCAGGCGCGCAGTCGGCAATGGTAGCTGTGCAGGCCGCCATCAACACCTTGGCTTCAGCGGCTGCTTCCCTCGGTTCTTCCCAGAACCAGATCCAGGCGTTGTCCAACAACGTCACGGTCGCCCAGCAGAACCTGACCTCGGCACACGCGGACCTCGTCGACGTGAACGTCGCCCAGGCGACGTCGCAGTTCACTTCGCTGCAGATCCTCGAACAGTCCGGCATCTCGGTCCTGTCCCAGGCCCAACAGCTCCCGCAGTTGGCCCTCAAGCTCATCTGACGGCGGAAGCGGAAAGAGATAGTGAGCCGAGCCGCTCCCGGGCCGTGTGCCCGGGGCGGCTCGCTCACTGAGGAGCCAGAGGAGAGACCATGACCGACATCGGTTATACGGCCCCGGTCAGCTTCACAGGGATCGAGTCCGGCCTCAACACCGAGCAGATCATGAGCGCCTACCTGCAGATCGACGAGGTGCCGCTGACACAGCTCGAGAACCAGCAGACCACCGTCAACAACAAGGTCTCTGCGTACCAGACGATCGAGCAACAGCTTCAGGCTCTCCAGAGCGCTGCGGACCAGGTGAGCGCTCCGGACGCATTCGCAAGCGCTATCTCGGCCGGCTCCACCAATTCCTCGGTGGCCACAGCGACCACCGGCACTGGGGCCACTCCCGGTTCGGTGACATTCTCGGTCGAGCATCTCGCGACTGCGGAATCGCTCGTCTCGAGCGGCACGGTCGCCTCGGTCAACGACGTAGTAGCGAGCGGCAACCTCCTCATCGCCTCAGGCGCTTCCGCCCTCGGGATCGGGTCGATCTCCGGTAAGGGCCTCACCCAAGGCGCGCACACGATCGCGGTCACCCAGGCGTCGGCCGGCGCCAGTGTCGTCGGCTCGTCGGCGATCAGCGGTTCGACACAGATCACTTCCTCGAACGACCAGCTCTCGGTTTCGATCGACGGCGCGGCGAGCTCGTTCACGATCGCCGACGGAACCTACACAGCCCAACAGCTCGCCTCCGCCGTCAGCTCGGCCTCAGATGGCCTTCTCACAGCCGCGGTCAACAACACGGGCCAGCTCGTGCTGGCAACGAACGAACAGGGGTCCCAGGCGACGCTCCAGGTAGCCGGAGGTTCTGCGAACGGCGCACTCGGGCTGCAAGCCGGTGGTGTCGTCAGCGGGACTGACGGTGTCATCTCCGTCGACGGCCAGGCAAACACTGTCACCGACATCGCCGCGACAGGCACCACGTCGGTGACCCTCAACGCAGGGTCTCAAGGCTCGGTGCAGGCGAGCCTCGAGGCTGGTGGGCTGAGCACCGGAAGCCTCACCGCTGAGAACGTGTCGGTGGGCAACGGGTCGCTCGCCTCGGTCGTCTCGGCGATCAACGGCGCGGATGCCGGTGTGAGTGCGGAGTCGCTCGACGTCGGGCAGAACCAGTACGCGTTGTCCATCAGTTCGAACGCGACAGGCGCGGCCAACGGCGTCTCGGTCGACCCGTCGGCATTCTCGGCCTCCGGGCTCGGCTCGCTCCTCACCACGACCGCGGGCCAGGACGCAGTCATCAGTCTCGGAGGACCAGGTGGTTACGAGGTGCACTCGGCTTCGAACACCGTTACCGGAGTCATGCCCGGGGTTTCTATCGCGCTCCAAGGAGTCTCCTCGACGCCGGTAACGGTGACAGTCAGCCCGGACGGGAAGGCGGCAGCGAACCTCGTCCAGTCCTTTGTGACTGCGGCCAACACCGTCCTGCAGACGATCTCGACCGACACCGCCTACGACCAGACCACCAACACCGCCGGACCGCTCAACGGCGACATCGCGCTCGATAACCTCAGCCAGCAGATCCTCGCAACGGTCGGTCAGGCGATCGGGACCTCCGGTGCCGTAGACATCGGCACAGCCGGGAGCTCGGCCGGGCTCTCGCTCGACGCGAAGACAGGCCAGATCGACTTCGACGCCTCCACCTTCGCAAGCGACTACGCGAGCAACGCTTCGGAAGTCGCCAGGCTCTTCACCCAGACAGGCACGTTCACGCCGAGCTCGGGCTCACCGGCGTGGAAAGGCGACTTGAGCCTTGTCTACGCCGCCGATGCCACCCAGCCGGGCACCTACGCCGTCGAAGTCAGCCAATCGGCTTCCCAGGCCACTGACACCGGCACGGCGAGCTTCGCGTCGCCAGCCTCGGCGGCGACCTCGCCCGAGTCCTACACGGTCAGCTCCGGCAGCGCCAGTGCCAGTTACGGACTGGTCGCGGGCCAGTCGCTGACAGAGGTCGCCTCGGGCCTCGACACCGCCTTTGCCCAGGCGGGTCTCGACCTCTCTGCCCAGGTCGTGCAGAACGGCGCCGGTTCCTCGCTCCAGATCACCTCTTCGGATTACGGCTCGCAGGCGTCGTTCTCTGTGAGCTCGTCGGGGGCCGACCAGCTCGGCCTGGTCGGATCGTCGTTCGTCGGTTCGAACGTTGCGGGCACGATCAACGGCGTCACGGCTTCAGGCGACGGACAGGTCCTCGCCGCGCCCAGCACCGACCCGACCCTCGCCGGCCTCGCGCTCATGGTGAGCACGCCTTCGATCACGTCCGCGACATCACTTGGCCAGTTCACATACACCGCCGGGCTCGCAGGAGGTCTTGCAAACCTGATGGCGAGCGCGTCAGCCTCGCCGAACGGCGAGCTGCCTTCGACGATCTCGGCGATGCAGAGCACCTCCAAGCAGCTCGGCAGCCAGATCACGGTCGAGCAACAGCTCGTCGTCCAGCAACAGCAGCAGCTGGAGGCGGCGTTCAACAACCTGGAGTCGACCCTCGCAACGCTCAAGAGCCAGTCGTCATACCTCACGAGCATGTTCGGGACGTCATCGAGCTCCGTCGGCTCCCTGACGGGGTCAAGCAGTTCGTCAAGTTCCTAGGCAGCACAAGTGGAGAGTGAGCACATGGCACTAACCGAACAAGATGTCGCAAACGCCTACAGCGACACCGCGGCCAAGACTGTCAGTTCTGGCCCGATGCTCATCGTGCGCCTCTACGACAGGCTGGCGCACGATGTGGAGCTAGCGAGGCGCTACATCGAGACAGGTGACTTCGAGAACGCGGACTCCTGCCTCCAGCACGCACAGAAGATCGTGATCGTCCTGCGGACCGGTCTGAGGCCCGCCGGGTTCCACGGCGGGGACGACCTGCGCCGGCTCTACAACACCCTCATCGACCTTCTCGTAAAGGCGAACCTGTTCAAGGACCCGACCGTCATCGGGCAGTGCCAGGGGATCATCGCCCCGTTGCACGCAGCTTGGATGGAAGCCGTCGCGATCGAACTAGAGAAAGGCGAGGATGGTGGAGCCACAGCCGGGGTGGCCTGAGTACTTGGACGGGCTGGAGGACTACCTCCGGACGGTGTCTGGATCGCTCGAGCAACGCGACGCCTTTGCTCTACCGGCGCCCCAGCTCCGCCAACCGGCCGCCGCCCTCCCGGCCGCGCACGCCGAGAGCGCGGCCGTCCTGCTCTCCGAGATCGAGCGCGTGACCGAACAGGTGAGGGTCTGGATCGAAGAGGTGCTCTGTTCGATGAGGTCGATCGAAGCCCGTCGCCGCATCGAGCCATGCAGGGCCGGCGCGATCGTCAACTCGGTGTTCTGATGAGCCTTCCCGGCCCAGATGTGGCAATCGCCACCGGGCGCGGTGCCGAGTTCTCGGCGATGGTCTCGACCGTCGACGAACCCCTGCCCCCGCTGTACGCGAGCAAGCGGGCAGACGGACCGCTGCGAGTCGTATACCTGATGCCGCGCACCGGACCAGGCGGAGGAGCCCGCGTCCTGTTCGAGCACGCGAACCACACTTGTCATCTGGGGGCGGAGGTCACTGTCGTCTCACACTTCCCGAGGCCCGACTGGTTCGACCTCGCGGCCCGCTTCGTCGAGGTGCCCTTCGGCCAGCCGCTGTGCACCTCGGTACCGCCGTGCGACGTGATCGTCGCGGGCTACTGGGACGAGATCATCCCGGCCCGCCGGCTCGGTATCGCTCCGGTCGTGCATTTCGAACAGGGAGTCGAGCACCTCTTCGACGAGGTCTCCGAGCAGTGGAAGCGAGTCATCGAGGCGTCACTCGCCGCGGCCGACTGGACGATCACCATCGGGGAGAACACGGAGAACGCTCTTGCGCAGCGGTACGGGGTGTTCGCCCACCGGATAGCCAACGCAGTCGACACCGATGTGTTCCACCCGCTGTCACAATCGCGCGACAAGCCCACCGTCGTCTTCCTCGGATGGGACGGGACCCCCTTCAAGGGAATTGACATAGCTCGGCGGGTGGCCCGCGGCCTTGCAGCACAGCGCCCGGACATCGGCGTCGTCTGGATCACACCGAACGCACCGCTCGGTGCTGTGATGGGCGAGACGGTCGTCGACCCGCCGCAGGAAGTGCTCGCCAGGTACCTCCGCGAAGCTTCGGTCTACATTGGGACGTCGCGATATGAGTCCTGGGGACTCCCGGCTCTCGAGGCCATGGCCTCTGGCACCCCGGTCGTGTCGACGGACAACGGCGGCATCCTCACCTACGGGCGCGACGGCGAGAACTGCCTTCTCGTTCCGGTCGACGACGCAGACGGCCTCCTCGCAGCGGCGCTCCGGGTGCTCGACGACCCGGGGCTCGCGGCCGGCCTTGTCTCGTCGGGACTGGAGACTGCCTCGTCCTACAACTGGGCGGCGATCACAGCCGAGCTCCTGGAGCACTTCGCGGCACTGGTGGAAAGCTTGCCGGCCCCACCGCCTGCCAGTGTCGAGATAGCCGTCGACGATCTCGAGTTCGACGACGAACAGGACAGGTTCGTGCTCGTAGAGCTTGCTCAGGCGTCGCCTTACGAGCACTTCGCGATCCCTGTCTCGGAGCCCTCCCACGGCGAGTACCGCCTCGTCCGATGGAAGGTGGTGGCGCACAAGCCGGGCGGATTCGCCGGCACCGGGCGGGCCTACCTCCCGGCCCGCTCGGAGTGCCCCGTCGAGGATGCGAGGTACCAGTTCGGGATCGACCTTTTGCGCGAGGGGCTCTGCGACGCCGCCTTCTCGTGGTTCGCCGGTCAGTGCCAACAATCGGGGGAGTCAGCCCAGCCGATTCTCGGCCGCTGGGTCCTGATGTCGCTGATCGAGGCCGGGCGCGCCGCGGATGCCTTCGGCCTTGCCATGTCGCTCACCGCCGCGAATGCCTCGTACCCGGACTACTACTTCTTGGCGCTGCTCGCAGCCCTCGAGGCACGCCGGCCCGCAGACGTCAAAGCCGTGCTGCAAGCGGTCCGATTCCTGGGCAACGGCTCCCGCCACGAGGAGTGGCTCGACCGCCCGGGCGATCTTCTGGTCCGTCTCCTCACCGCCCCGCCCGATCTGTTCACAGCGGCGGCCTCCTAGAGCACTCGCCCCGGCGGTCACCGTCGGGGTGAGAAGGGGCTCGGGACAGACTCAGGAGCCCGGTGACACGAGCGGGAGAGGTGCGTGGATCGGCCACCGTCCCTGCTCGTCGAGGGATCCCATCGGCACCATCTGAGTCGCCAGGTGCTTGGAGATATTGAAGACGAGCGGCGCGAACAGGTTCGCAGTCGAGGTCTCTATCGAGTGGCCGAGCGTGACGACGACCAGCGCTGCAGCGTCGCGGGCCTCGTCGAGCTCGAGCAGTACCTCGGTCGCGTCGTCTATCTCGACGGTGTAGTCGGGCCAGAGCAGGCCGGGTGCCGCGACGATTAGGCGTACCCGCTCGGCGAGCGAACCGTCAGCCAGGGTGACGGGCTCCAAGGCGATGAGCCTGCCGAACGGGTTGAGCGTCACCCCGTCGCCGAGCGGCTCGAGGCGGAATTGACGCGCGCCCTTGAAGCCGGGCAGACCGACAGGGAAGGTGAGCTCCAATGCGGGAAGCACACGCAGCTCTGTTGCGACTGGCATAAACGCTTCCTTTCGGGACCGGGCCTGCGTGAACCTATTTGAGGAACTGAGCCAGCGTCTCGGGCACCGTCTGAGACACAGCGTAGAGCGCGGCCTGGTAGGTCGTGAGGTCCGACTGGAGGGCGGCGGTGACTGTGGGGACGTCTGTCGACTGGGTCGTGGCGAGGATCGTCTGCAGCTGTGTCGAGGTGGTCTCTGCCGCGGTGGTAGCCGCCGATACCGCTTGTGTCGACTCGCCGAGTGTCGTGGCAGCTGTCTCGGCCTGGGTCATGTTCGCGCCGAGGTTGTCGAGATCGGTCTTGAGGCTCGAGTAGGAGGCGGACCCGGGACCCGCCTGGAGGTGGGTCACGATGTTCTGCAGCGTCGTGAAGACGCTCTGCACCCCGGAGGTGCCGCCCCCGAACAGCTGGTCGCCCGGGACCGACACCGCGACCGGGGCGCCACCGCCGACGCTGATGGTGAACGACTGGGAGTTGCCGCTGTAATCGCCCGCCGTGGAGTACGGCTGGCTGACGCCGGCTGTGCCGGCGAATATCGAGGTGGTGCCGTACTGGGTGTTGGCAAGCCCGACCAACTGGGAGATCTGGCCTTGCAGCTGCTGGGCCATCTCGTTGTAGCTCTGGGCATTGTCCCCGCCTGAGTTGAGGGCCTGGAGAACCGTCGTGTTCACCGACTGGAGAGTGTTGATCACCTGATTGGCGGTCTGGTTGCCTATGCCCAGCCATGCTTGGGCGGTCGAGGCGTTGCTCTGGTCGGAGGCGGCCTGCGCGATCTGGCGGCTGTAGCCGAGCGTGTCGGCGGCGGCGACCGGGTTGTCCGAGGGTTTGGTGAGCGCCTGACCCGAGGAGAGCTCCTCGTCGAGCGAGGTGATCGTCGCCTGCTGGCTCTCGAGGTCGCCGGAGAGCTGATTGGCGAGCGTGGTATCTGTGACCCTCATCTCACACCGCCGCCAGCAGCGCCTCTAGCGCTGTCGTCGTGCTGTTTATGACAGCGGCCGTGGCCTGGTACGCCTGCTGTGCCGAGAGCATGTTGACTGTCTCCTGATTGGTGTCGACACCGTCCACGCTCGACAGCTGCGCGGCGGTCGAGTCCGACAGCGCTTGGGCCGAGGTCTGGTTGTTGTTCGCCTCCGAGGTCTGCGAGCCGACCAGTCCGACCAAGGCCTGATACAGGTCGTCGGGTCCGCCGAAAGCCTGTCCCACCGCCGCCATCGCTTGGGCGGTGGTCGGGTCTATGGTCGCCGAACCGGGTGTCGCCGAGCCCGATGCCGTGGCGAGGAGCGAGGGGTTAGCGAGAAGTGTCGGGTTCACGGCGATCGACTGTGCCGAGCCGGATCCCGGTGTGTAGGTCGTCGGGCTCGCGTTGTTCACGAAGATCGACGGCAGGAACGCCCCCGCATACGGCGGTGCTCCGGCACTCGATGTGGCTCCCGGGATCCCCGTAGGGCTCACGCCGTTGGACTGGAGGGTGTTGAGGCTCTGGGCGAGCGAGTCGGCGACCGAGGAAAGCTGCGACTGGTAGGTCGGGATGGTCGTGTTCACCCCGGTGAGGAGGGCGCCGATCTGACCGCCGGCGGGCAGCACGTTCCCGTTCGTCGTCTCGAGTCCGAGATCGCCCGAGCTTGCGGAGCCTGTCGCCTGTAGATCGACGGCGTTGGTCGAGCTGACGAGCTGGATGCCGCCGGACATCACCGTCAAGGTCCCGTCCGGCTCAGTGGTGGTGCGCACGCCGAGGAGCGTGCCTAGCTGGTCAACGGCCTGGCGCCGCTGGTCTACGAGCGAGTTCACGTCCCTTCCGCCGTTCTGGCCGGCGACGATGTTGCCGTTGAGAGTGGCGATCTGGTTGATGAGCTGGTTCGCCTGCCCGACGTAGCCGCCACTTGTCGTGCCCTGTCCCTGGAAGTCGTTCGAGAGCTGCTGGGCGACGTCGGACAACTGGGAGTACGTGCTGTTCAACCTCTGGGACACCTCGCTCGCGTCCTGCACGACGCTCTGTTGCGCAGCGGTCGAAGAGGGCTGGGTGGCCAGCGTCGAGAGGCCGGTCCAGAGCTGGCTCAGCTGCGACTGGAGCCCGGTTGTGCTCGGCTCCGGGAAAGCGTTCTGGGTCAGGTTCTGTATAGAGGCGGCCTCGTTGGCCGATCCGAGCTGGCCCTGGGACACGAGGTTGAGCTGGTCGTAGAGCGAAGAACCGTCCTCGGTCACCGACTGCACCGCGACACCTTCGCCAACACCTGAGGTCGTGGACGGGGTCATGTTCGAAAGGTTGACGACCTCCTCGGCGTAACCGGGGGTGCTGACGTTCGAAAGGTTGTTCGCAGCGGTGTCCAGCTCGGCCTGGTCCGCTTCGATGCCGGAGGCCGCGATGTTCAAGGTGAGGTCGCTCATAACACTCCGCTCACAACACGCGAGCGAGGTCGGTGCTCGCGACCGTAGGTGGCTTCGAGCGCGCTCCCCGGAGCGGTGAGCGCCTCCACGACGAGTGCGATCCGCCGCCCGACGATGTCCTCGGCCTTACCGCGGAGGATGTCGATCCGGTCGCGTGCCGCGAGCAGGTCTGCCCGCGAGTCGGCCAGCAACTGGCGGATCGGTCCGGGTGTGACGTCGAGCAGCTCGTCGATCGTGGACACCGATGGCTTGCCGAGCAGTGAGGTCGCGACCGACATCGCCGCACGGCGACGCTCCTCGATGATCTTGAGCCGGTCACTGGCTCCCTGGAGCTCGATCGTCGCTCGCTCGCCATAGCGGGCCCCGAATCTCTCTGTCAGGGCGGCCACTGATGCGAGACGGAACTCCACGACGAGCACAGCCTCCACAAGCTGGCGAGTGGTCGCCACGAGATTGTCTATTGCTTCCTGCTCGGCGTCCTCGATGAACGCGAACTGTTCGCTCACTTCCGTACCTCCTTAGCCGTTAACCACGTCCGTTTGCTCCGTCCGGGGATCTGTGCGATGTCGCCAGCTCTTCATCTGCCAGGTTCTTGACCGCGTACGCCAACACGATCCGCGAGACCACCTTCACACCCACGGTCGCGAGCAGGAAGGCGACGCAGTAGCGCCCGAGCATCGAGCTGACTGCCAGGCGACCGCCGAAGAACTCGAGCAGGCTCGGCAGGCACACGAAAGTGGCGAGCGAGACGACCGCGAGAGGTCCGCACCGGTTGACGTCCGCGGCGAAGACGGCGAGCCTCTCGCGCATCACAGTTCCACGCTCAATGCCTCGACGAGCCGCGCGGCAATCGACAAGGGATTGGCCTCCCATCCGTCGATGTACGCGATGGGCCAGCCTCGACCGATCAGCCCGGCGGGCCGGTCGCTCGACAACAGCCCATGGAGCGCGAGGGCATCGAAGCGGCCGACCAGAGTCTCGAGACTCCGGGTCCTCTTCTCGTCCCAAGAGGCGGGCACGACTGCCCAGGTGGTGTCGGGCCGTAGTCCCGCAACGGTGCGCGGCACAAAGCCGGCGCGGCAGAGCGAGTCGAGCACGACGACGCTGACGTGGCCCGAAAGGCGCCTCTCGAGCACCATCGTCCCGGCCTCCAGAGGGTTGCGGGCCCTAGGGAGACCGAGCGTGGCGCTGAGGCGCCGGTGAGACACGACGATCACCGCTTGGTCCTCGTCGATCCTCCGGGCCACCTGCTGCGCGACCTTGAGCGACTCGTCCACCTCGCCGACGAGAAGGAGAACCTCGCCCGGTTGGGACGGGACCGGGCACGGAGGTGGAATGACGCCGAGCCGCAGCGGAAGGGCCAGGGCGGGTTGTGAGAACAGGGGATCGGGCAGGTACTCCTCGGCGAGACCTGCCTCAAAGAGGCGGTCCCTCAACGGAGCGGCGAAAGCGCGATCTGTGCCGAGTGTGATCGTGCGAGTCTCGGGGTCGGCCTCGGCCGGCAGGTACAGATCAGCTGCGGCCATGACCGGGCCGGACACCAAGCTCGCCGTTTCGGCGGCGTCCGAGACGACGGCTTGCGCGTCCGCGAGTACACCCTGCAGCTCGCGGTCGAACGACACCTTGACGGTGTCGGTCGTGCTCTCTAGGAGCGCGGCGAGGCGATCGGGCACCGCGACGGCCTCAGAACGAGCCGACCGGCGCGGGGTCGGCGGAGGAGGAACCGCCCTCGAGCGAGCGGGTTTGGCCCCCTTGGCCACAGGGTCCTCGACCTCGATCACGAAGCGCTCCCTTTGGAAGAAGCCGAAGAGCCCACCGGAGAGCTCCCTGCCGTGGCGAAGGACGGTCAGCTCGGACACGTCGGTGCCGAGGCGCTCCCGGGCTCTTTGCCGAGCTGCCTCCATCGTCTTTGCCTCAAAGCGCAACGGCCTGGACACGGCGCACCACTCCTATCGTGCTGATTCGGGCGTTCGAGGAGATCTCCGGGGCGGCGAGGACCGCCGTGTGGGGCAGGCGAGCCCGGATGAGCCGGCGTATCGCCGGGCGTACCTTCGAGGAGCAGACGAGCACAGGTTGCTTTCCGGCCGCCTCCGCCTCGCTCACCACGCTGGCCAGTGACGACACGAGGTGCTCGAGCTCCTCGGTGGAGTTGCCGAGCTGCCGGCCTCTCTCGGTGAGTTGGAGCGAGGCCGCGAGCGACTGCTCGAGCGTGGGTTCGAGTGTGATCACCTCAGCCGTGCCGTTCTTGGCGAACATCGCCGCGATCTGCGGCGCGAGGGCGATGCGAGCGGCTTCGAGCAGGCTGTCGGGGTCCTTCGAGGCTGTGGCGGCCTGGTCCGTCATGGCCTCGATTATCCGGACGAGGTCCTTGACGGGCACGCCTTCCTCGAGCAGGCCCCGGAGCACGCCCTGCACCGATCCGAGCGTCAGTCCGGCCGCGGTCATCTCCTCGAGGACCACCGGGTTCTCGGCCTTTACCGTGTCGAGGAGCAGACGGACGTCCTGGCGCGAGAGGAGCTCGCCGGCGTGGCGTCGGACGACCTCGGAGAGGTGCGTGGTGACCACCGCGGAGCGCTCCACGACTGTCGCGCCGGCGACGGTCGCCCTGTAGCGCATCTCGTTCGGGATCCATTTGGCGGCCCCGCCGTAAGCGGGGTCCCGCGTCGACTCGCCCTCGATGCGCTCGAGGCCCTTGCCGACCGCCAGCAGGAACCGTTGCGGAGCCTCACCCTCGGCAACCTGGACACCGTGGACCCGCACGGCGTAGTGCGTGGGCTGGAGGCGTTCGTTGTCACGGGCGTGGACCGGCGGGATGACTATCCCGAGCTCCTGGGCGATCGTGCGCCGCAGCGCCTTGACCCGCTCGAGCAGGTCCCCGTGGCGTTTGGGGTCGACGAGGTCGATGATGTCCATGCCGAGCTCGAGCTCGAGCGGCATTACGCCGGTCTCCTTGGCAAGTTGCGCCGGTGCGTCCGGCGCCGGCGGCGGCGGCAGGGCCGCCTGCGAAGGGTCTTCCGCAACTGCGTCGCCAACGTCGGCCGGCAACCGGCTGCCGAGGACGAACAACACCGCACCGACGAGCAGGAAGGGAAGCTTGGGCAGGCCCGGCAGGAGACCGAGGGCGAATATGACCGTTGCGACGGTCCGCACGACACGGCGGTAGCGCGACAGCTGCAGGAGGACATTGACGCCGAGGTCGTCCTCAGAGGCTGCGCGCGTGACGATGATGCCGGTCGACAGCGACATCAAAAGAGCGGGAATCTGGCTGACGAGACCGTCGCCGACCGACAGCAGGCTGTATGTGTTGCCCGCAACGCCGAACGAGTCGTGGTGCTGGAGGATGCCGACGGCGAGGCCTCCGAGAAGGTTCACAGCGGTGATGACGATCGCAGCGATGGCGTCGCCGCGGACGAACTTCGAGGCACCGTCCATCGCCCCGTAGAAGTCGGCTTCGTCGGCGATCTCGCGCCGGCGGGCCCGGGCCTGGTCCGGGGTGATGAGCTGACTGGAGAGCTCGCCGTCGACGGCCATCTGCTTTCCGGGCAGTGCATCGAGGGTGAAGCGGGCTGCAACCTCGGCGACACGCCCGGCGCCGTTGGTGATCACGACGAACTGGATCACGATCAGGATCATGAACACTACGAGGCCGACCAGGACCGACCCCCCGATCACGAAGTGACCGAAGCTCTCGATGACCATGCCCGCGTACGCGTGGAGCAGCACGAGCCTGGTCGCGCTGACGTTCAATGCCAGGCGGAACACGGTCATGACGAGGAGCAGGGTCGGGAAGACTGAGAACTCGAGCGGGCGCTTGACGTGCATCGCCGTCAGCAGAACGAGCATCGACGCCGAGATGTTGAGCGTGATCAGGATATCGAGCAGAAAGCTGGGCAACGGGATCACGAGCATCACGACGACGGCGGTCACCGCGAGGGGCAGAGCGAGCATCCCGAAGCTCGTCCCTCGGGGTAAGGCCCGGATCGGAGTCGTATCAGCCAACGGATTGCCTCTCACCGACGGTGTCACCGTCTGTCCGGGTCGATCCTTGACCGGGCGGTGGCCATCCTGGCTTCTCGTTCCTAACGGCCGAGTGGTCCATCAATCTGCCTTCACGAGGCCATCTTGTGGATATCGACCAGTGCGCGCTGTGCCGGCGTCAGCCGGTAGAGGAAGGCGAGCAGGCGCGCGACCACCTGGAAGAGGTAGGCGGGAACCTCATCTCCTATCTCACAAGCATCAAACAGCGCCCGCGCTACGGGAGGGTTCTCGACTATCGGCACTCCCTGCTCGAGTGCCACTGTCCTGATCGCGAGTGCGTCCTCGTCGTCGCCCTTGGTGACCACACGCGGCGCCCTGTCCTTGGAGCGGTCGTACTGGAGGCCGACCGAGAAGTGAGTGGGGTTCACCACGATCACATTCGCCCGGGAGACCGCCGCGAGGACCTGCATCCTCGACAGACGCCGGCGTCGACGACGGAGCGCTCTGCGGACCTCTGGGTTCCCCTCGGTCTCGCGCATCTCGCGGCGGACCTCGAACTTGGTCATCCTCATCGAGTCGTTGAACTGGCGACGCTGGAAGGCGTAGTCGGCGATTGCCAGCACGAGGGCTGCGCCGACGATGTCCCTGAGCAGACCGAGCAGGCCGTCAGCGGTCGCGGTGAGGGTCGACTGGATCGGCAAGGTCCCCGGCCCGAGGAGGCTCTGTATGAGGTGGCGATCGACCTCGTAGCCGATAGATATGAGAATGATCAGGCGGAAGGCCATCTTGGTGATCTCCCACGCCCCCCGGGCTGAGAAGATCCTCTTCACCCCGGTCGTCGGGGAGATCTTGTTCCACTTGAAGCCCAACGCGCCCGGAGAGATGTGCAGGCCGACCTGGCCGTAGGCGGCGAAAGCGGCCGCGCCCGCCGCGGCGAAAAGGATCGGGCCGACGGCCTCGATGACGGTCCACAGGCCGCGTCCCAACAGCGATATCGACTGTGAGGGATCGTTGTCCGCCATCGTGTTGGTCGCCAGGCTCATGAACCCGGAGACCTCCGACACAGCGTGGCGTCCGAGAGCGGGGAGCATGAGGGCAACCACGCCGAGCGAGAACCAGGACCCGATCTCCGCGGACCTCGCCACGCGACCGTCCCGGCGCGCATCGCGCTTGTGTTTCGGAGTTGGTTTCTCAGTCTTCTGGCTCTTGTCCTCGGCCATCAACTACCCCCGAACAGCTGGCTGACACCACGGCTGACGAGGTTGGTCACATCAGACGGCAACGCGACGATGGCGAGGCCTAGGCCGCCGAGAACGAGCAGGATCTGCAGGGGGAAGCCGAGGACGAACACGTTTGCCTGGGGCGCGGACTTTGCAAGCAGGCCGAGCAGGATCTGGGCCACGAACACCACCGCGACGAGCGGTGCCGCGATCTCAGCCGACGCGGCGAAGAAGCTGACGAGATCCGAGCTCAACAGCGTGGGCAGCTGCTGGATGTCATGTTCTGGCACTGTCGTGCCGATGACGGCGAAGCTGCGGACGAAGCCCTGGGCGAGAAGCAGGAAGGCACCCGACACGAAGATCAGCACCGTCGCGATCCACTCGTACATCTGGGCGAGGAGAGGCGACTGGTCAAGGCTCAGCGGGTCGATCGCGGGCGGGAGGTTGAGCCCGGAGAACTGGTCGATTATCGATCCCGCCCCTTGGACAGCACCGACGAAGAGCTGAACCACAAAGCCGATCAAGGCCCCTACGGCGATCTGGACCACGAGGGCCCCGACGAGCGCGGGAACAGAGGTTGGCAGCGCGTCGTGCGACACGGTCGGCACCGCCGCCACGGCGAGGCCGGCCGCGATCCCGGTCTTTCCGAGGAAGGGGATCATATTGTTGGAAAAGGGCGGGCAAAAGTACAAGAAAGCCGTTCCTCGCAGCAGTGCCAGGAAGAAGGCGACGCCGGCGCCCAGCTGAAGCTGGATCATCGCTAGGTGAGCAGCTGCGGGATCGTCCCGTACAGCTGCTGGACGTAGTCCACGAGCTGGGTGATCATCCAGTGCCCGGTGAGGGCGAGGATCGCAGCGACCACGACGAGCTTCGGCAAGAAGGTGAGAGTGAATTCCTGGACCGTGGTCACGGCCTGGAACAGCGACACCGACAGGCCCACGACGAGCGTCGCGACGAGGATCGGCCCGGCGAGCTTGGCGACCATCACGATGGCCTGGCCCATGAGAGTGACGACGGTGTTGGTGTCCATCGCTCAGTGGAAGCTCGTGATCAGCGAGTGGACCACGAGGGCCCAGCCGTCGACGAGTACGAAGAGGAGGATCTTGAAGGGCAGCGAGACGAGCGTGGGCGGGAGCATGAACATGCCCATCGACATGAGCACCGATGAGACGACGAGGTCGATCACGAGGAACGGGATGAAGATCACGAAACCGATCGTGAACGCGCTCTGCACCTGGGAGAGCACGAAGGAGGGCACGACGACGGTCATCGGCAGTGTCGCAGGGTTCGTGAACGAGTCGTGCTGGTCTGTCGCGAACATCTCGAGCTCGGAGATGCCCGTTTGCTTGAGCATCCAGGTTTTCACCGGGACCTCTCCGACCTTTATGGCCTGGGTCGCGTTCACCTTGCCGTGGAGGTAGGGCTGAAGGGCTTGGTGGTCCACCTGGTTCAGAACAGGCGCCATCACAAACAGCGAGATGAACAGCGCGATGCCTGCGAGCACCTGGTTCGGAGGAGTGTTCTGGAGGCCGAGGCCGCTTCGCGTGAGGCCGAGGACGATGAAGATACGCGTGAAGCCTGTGAAGAGGATCAACACCGACGGAGCTATGGAGAGAATGGTGAGTGCGGCGATGATCACCACCGAGGTCGACGGGCTGTGCAGACCGCCAAAGCTGATGTTCACCGACGGAGTTGCGGTCGCGACGAGCGGGCCGGTCATTTCGCGGCCCGCACGAGCAGGGGACAGCAGGTAGTAGTCAAGTAGCGCTCCGGCCAAGGACACGCTGCGGGTCGGCTCAGCGCCGGACGGTCAGCTCCCGCAGCTTGGAGATGGTGGCGTCCCATGCCATAGGCGTCTGCCTCGACTCCGCCTTCCATGGCGTGTCGGCTTGCAGTTGCCCGGCGACTGGCTCCAGTTCCTTCGCCGGAATTTCGCTGATGAGGGTTACAGATTGTGGAGTGACTCCGACGACGAGGTTGCGCTCGCCGACGCGCACGATGGCGACAGATGTGGTCCGCGACAGCGACTTGCGGCCGAGCACCTCGAGGCGCGCGCCTGACGAGGCGCCGATGGCTTTCGCGCCGCCGCCGTTCTGGCCGCGACGCGCCAGGCGCGACAGCCCCCAGACGAGGAAGAGCACTACGGCGAGTGCAAGAAGAGTCCTGCCGAAAAGCAGGATGAAGCTGCCCATCTAGTCGAGCGCCCCGTGGACTACCTCGGTGATGCGAACGCCGTACTCGTCGTCGACCTCGACGACCTCGCCTCGGGCGATGATCACGTCGTTGTTGGCGATGATGTCGATCGGCGCTCCGACTTGGCGGTCGAGCTCGATCACCTGTCCCACGCCGAGCTCGAGCACGGCCCGTATCGGCAGCCTCGTGCGCCCGATACGGGCACTGATCTCGAGCGGCACGTCGCGCAGACGTGTCGACTTTCGCGACCAGGCATCGCCATGGGCCGCGACGACGTCAGTCTCGGCGGCAGTGGCAACTGCTTCAGTCATCATCGTCGGATACCTCCTCGAGGACGGAAGACACGACCTTGGAGCCGACCGAGCCCTGGAGCGCGCGGGCGACGAGAATGCCCTCGGCGCGCAGATCGAGCGGCTGGCTCAGCGGGTGGAAGAAACGGATCACGTCGCCGACACTCAGCTCGGACACCTCGGTGGACGACAGGCGGACGGAAGGGAATTCGAGCCACACATCGAGGCTTGCCTGAGTCACGACGGACTCGTCGACCAACAGCGCCGCGTCGTCACGCGTGCGGGTGCTCGAGCGTATGGCCTCGGTGATCTGTCGCACGAGGGCAAACGGCAGGGCAAGGATCATCTCTGCCGGTTCGTCGTCGCCCACGCACAGGTGCAAGCTCGAGACGAGGAACATCTCTTCGGGTCCCGCGAACTGAACGAACTGGATGCTCGACTCTTGAGACACCGGGACCGCAAAGACCTCCTTGATCCGCGAGAGGCCTTTGGCGAGCTCGGCGAGAAGTGGGTTGATCACCCCGCCGAGAACGGCGAAGTCGGTGTCGGTCAGGTCGCTGTGGCCAGCGAAGGCCGACTGGGTGCCGCCGCCGAGACGGAAGTCGAGCATTCGGACCGCGGTCTCCAAAGACAGCAGCATGATCGCGGTCCCACTCAGGGGCTCGAGGTTGAACGTCGCGAGGTATGGCCGTTCGCCGAGGATCGTCGTGACCTCGCGCCAGGACATCTCACGGAGCGACGAGACACCGAGCTGGGTGCTGCGGCGCAGGGACGTGGACAGCTCGACGGTGCCGTGGCGGGCGAAGGTGTCGACCGCCGCGCTGAACGCCGGGACATATTGGCGGTCGAGTGTCTCGGTCCGGTGGAAGTCGTGAGTCTTGACGGCGGTCATGGCAGCGTGACCTTCTGGCCCGGGATCGTGATCACGATGTTGACGCGGCGGTTCTTGGCCTGGTTGCCGGTGGAACTGTTGGGCACGATCGGGTGGTACTGCCCGAGCCCGACTATGTACAGCTGGTCCGGGTTGACGTGCGCGACATCCTGCAGGCGCTCGACCACTACGACGGCCCGCTCCGCGGAGAGCTGCCAGTTGTCCCGGTACAAACCGCCCGTGATCGGCTCGTTGTCGGTGTAGCCCTCGACGTTGACCGGGTTCAAATGCGAGCGGATCACCGTCCCGGTGATGTCGACGACCTCTGCACCGAGCGGGCTCAACGCTGCAGAGTCGACGCCGTAGTACGTCTTGCCCGTGATGAGCCCGACGACCAGGCCACCGGGGCCAACTGTCAGCTGGACCTCTTTGAGCAGTCCCGCTTTGGACAAGGCTCCGCGCAGCTGCTGTTCGAAAGCCGACAGCGATGCCGCGGACTTCGCGACCGGACTCTTGCCCTGGGAGTGCGAGGGCTGGGTCCGGGCGGATGACGGCTGGCTCCGTCCGTTGTTGAACGACACGTTCATGCCCTTCGCGAACTCGGAGTACTTGACGTGGTTCAGGCTGCCGAGGGCGTAGAGCACCACGAACAAGGCGAGCAGCAGGGTGATCATGTCCGAATAGGTGAGTAGCCAGCGTTCCATCCCGGCAGGCTCTTCCTCGCCGCCCTCTTCTGTGGAGCTGACCGCTCGGTATGGTCGCGCGGTTCTCATGCCGCCGACTCTTCAGCGCTAGAGCCCTTTCCCGGTTCGCTGCGCTCTCTAGGGGCGAGGAACGGGTCGAGGCGGTCACGAAGCTGCGGGCCGGTGAGTCCCTCCTGGACAGCGAGGAGTCCTTCGATGACGAGCTCCTTGCGGCGCACTTCGTCGTCGGATAGACGCTTCAACTTGTTGGAGATCGGGATCCAGAAGATGTTCGCCGTCATGACGCCCCAGAGCGTCGCTGTGAATGCGCTCGCGATCGCCGGCCCGAGCGTGGCCGGAGAGGAGAGGTCGCCCAGCACCCGGACGAGGCCGATGACAGTGCCGAGTATCCCGATTGTCGGTGCGAATCCGCCCATGTCCTGGAAGAATTTGATACCGACTCGATGGCGGGCTCGCATTCCGACGATCTCGGCGTCGAGCACGTTGCGGACGCGTTCGGGGTCAGACGTCGTGGTGATGAGCTCCACACCGGAGCGCACGAACGGATCGATCTTCGCCTCCGGCAGGCCGCTCTCGAGGGCCAACAGGCCCACTGTCCGTGCCTCTTTGGCGACTTTCATCAAGTGCTCGTTGAAATCCCCCGCATGCCAGGAGACCTTGTTCTTCAAGGCAGTGCGGAACGCGCCGCGAACGGGGCGAAGGTCATGCTTGTTGACTCCCGCCATCGAGACGCCGAAGGTGCCACCGAACACGAGGATCATCGAGGGGATGCTGACGATCGTCATCGGCTTGCCGTGATCCATGATCATCGCCATGAAGATCGAGGCAAGCGCGACGACGACGCCAACGGGAGTCACTCGTCATCGCCTCCCGTTGGCACGACTCTGAGCATCGGCCCTGGTGGCTCACCAGGGACGCTCCAGTTCTTCTCGGGCATGGCGAACGCACGAGCCGTGATGCGGGCCTTGGCGTCGACGATCTGGTCTATGACGACCTCCGGAGGTTCTTCGACGACGAGATGGGTCCCGCCGACGAGGAAGACGTTCGATTCGCGCCCCAGCGACACGGGATTGAGCTCGACGCGTTCGATGCGGTCGACGTTCAAAGCGGTCGTCGTCCCGTCCTTCTTGGTGACCAGGATCACCGCGTCTCCCTCCGGAGCTATCGGTCTGCCAACCTCTGAAAAGACCTCACACCACAGAGCAGTAAGAAGGGAGGCTGTGGCTCCCCATTCGTCCTCTGAGTTAGTAACGGCGCGAAAGCGTGATTGCTTGCCGATCCGCGCCATCTCCAATCCGAGTAGTGACATCTGGATTGCCTCAGTGTTCTCGGCGAGATCAGGCGTTGGTGACGAGGGCCTGGAGGGCGGTCTCGGTGCTGGAGACAACCTTGGTGTCGGCCTCGTAGTCCGTCTGGGCTTCGATGAGGCTTGTCAGCTGGTTGGCGAGGTCGACGTTCGACTGCTCGAGGGCTCCACCGAGGAGAGTTCCTCTCCCGGCAGAACCGGGAGTGCCGGTCTCGGGCGCGCCTGAAGCTGCCGTCGTCTGGTACTGAAGGTTCCCCAGGTTCTCGAGCCCGCCGGGGTTGGAGAAGTTGGCGAGGGCGAGGGTTCCCAGCTGCTGAGACTGGCCGTTGGTGAAGGTTCCCGAGATGACCCCGCTCTGGCCTATCGACCATGACTGGAGGCTGCCCTCGGTGTAGCCGTCCTGGCTAGCCACACCGACGGTCTGGGCCGTCGTGTACTGGCTCACGGAGTTGTTGGTCGTGGACGCCGGGAAGACGAAGTTGATCGCCTTCTCGCTCCAGTTGAAGCCCGTCGGGAGCGCTTGGGAGCTGGCTATCGAGGCCGCGCCCGTGACCTTCTGCGAGGCGCCACCGTCAACGGCGTAGCTTTCCAACTGGCCCGTCGAGTCGAAGGTCAATGTGACACCGGAGCTGAATAGGTTCGACCCGTTCACGCTCGCCTGCATCGTCCACACGTTCGGGGTGCTGGTCGCCGGTGTGTAGGTGAGTGTCAGCGGCACGTCGTTGCCCTGGGCGTCGAACATTGTCGCGGTCGTCGTGAAGGCATTTCCGCCGGAGGGGATGTTCCCTCCCATGGTCAGGTTCGCCGTCTCCTTTGGTGCGATCGTCATGCTGCTCGGGATGGTGAGAGGCCCGGTGGGCCCGGTCGTCGCTGTTGTCCCGGCCCAACCCTGCACGACGGCCCCGTTCGAGGCCGCGAGCGTTCCGTTCACATCCAGGTTGAAGTCCCCGTCGCGGGTGTAGTACGTGTTGGCACCCTGACTGACGACGAAGAACCCGCTGCCCTGGATGGCGGCATCGGTTGGGACTCCCGTCTGCACGATCGCGCCTTGGGTGAAGTTCGTCTGCATGGCGGCAACCTGTGCGCCGGCGCCTATCGCCGACGGGTCGGTGCTGGCCAGGCCCGCCGAGGACCCGCTCCCGGGAGCGAGCTGCTGGGTGAGGATGTCCGAGAACTGGACGTCGGCCTGTTGGTAGCCGTCGGTGTCGGCGTTCGCGACGTTGTTACCTATGGTGTCGATCTCGGTCTGCATCGTGCTGATACCCGAGTCGGCAGCGGCAAGTGATGTGAGGGGCATGTTGTCATCCCTTTCCTGTCTGTTTGCTTGATCCTGTAGGTCTCTGCTGGTCTTTCAACTGGATGAACCGGACACCGGTGCTGGCGTGGACGACGCTTGTTCGACCGCGCTGATGTTGCCGAGCGATACCGAGCTGTCGCCCACGTCGAGCGTCGGTCCGCTCGTAGTGAGGGAGAACCCCGTGACCACGCCCGTGACGGGCGAGCCGGACGCGGCGCTGCCAGTGATCGTGTCGCCGATGAGATTCGCCGCGGCGGAGGTCTGGTCAGTCTCCGCGATCTGCTGTTGGGTCTGCACCTGCGACAGGGCCGCGAGTTGGGTGAGCAGGTCGGCGCTGCTTGTCGGATCGAGGGGGTCTTGGTACTTGAGGTTGTCGACGAGCAGGCTCAGAAACTCGTTCGGGTCCAGCAGCCCGTTCATTCCCGAGGACTTGGCCGTGCTCGCGCTCGACTGCGTGTTGTTGGTCGTGGCGCCCGAGGAGCCGAGGTCGACCGCACTCGGCGAGGAAATTGCTTCGATCACGAGCCCTCCTAGAGAATGACGTGGAGCGATTTGCTGTTCGGTTGTGCCTGGGTGACGCTGAGCAGAAGGGTTTCGGAGTCTCCGTTGTCCTCTGGGACAGGAGGTGAAGGCTCCGCCTGGCTATGTTGCCTGCCTTTGCCGCTGCCGTCTGAGAGCGACAGCTGCACTTCTCCGCCGTGCGCCTCGAGCTCGGTCCGGAGCTCCTCCAGATGCCCCGCGATGAGATGGTGGCCATCAGCTGTGTGGGCGACGATCGCGACGTTGACGTTGGTGCCGTCGACCTTCACCACCGCCTGGACATGTCCGAGTGACGGCGGATTGAGCATCGCCGTCACGCTGTAGGTGCCATTTCCTTGGCCCAAAGGCCTGGAGATGGTCGCCGTGAGCACCGCATTCGAGGTGACGAAGTCGGATCGTGGTGGTTGGGGTGCGCTGGCCGGAGAAGCCATTTGGCTGACATGGACCGCGAATTCCCCTGAGGTTGTTGTCACGAGGGGCGTGGTGACCGGCTCGCTGACCACAGGCGGTGAGCTCGGTGTACCGGGGCCGGACAGGCAGGCGTCTGTTGGCTGCGACTCGGCGTTGGTGCCCTCGGCGAAGTCCCGCGTTTTCGTGCCTGCGGCGCCGTGCAAGACAGTCGGAGCGCTCGACGGATCGAACCTCTGGGTCGGGCGCGATGCCACAGTTCGAACAGGTGCCATGTCGTGTGGGGACCGGGCAGTTGCGCTTCCTGCGGTCTCTGCCGCTACAGGTGCGGTCCTGGACGGCTGCACCGTCAAGGTTTCGGGGGAGGTGCAGGCGGTTTCAAGCGGGACGGCGTGGGATCGAAGGCTTTGGGTGCCCGCAGCAGAACCAAGCCCGATGGTCGGTGGCGCGCCGGATTCGACCGTGTGTGGCGTCACCGGCCTCAAGAGGTCATTCGGCACGGACTGAGGAGCGCCATAGGCCGGCCTCACGACATCGGATGAAGGCGCGTCCTGAGTCGCCGGCGCGGGACTCTGCGAAGCGGCCCCATTTGCCAGGACGTGTGGCAGCACTCGTTGGGTCGGGTGTGTCGGGCTCCGCGTCGGCGTCTGTTCGCGACAAGGCGCCTTCGGCACCAGTTCTGACCGTTCGTCACGGGCCGGTGGCGCGTCGCCGTCCAGCGGCACGTGCTCTGCTGCCACCTCGCTCGACGCGGGCTCGGGGATCGAGGGTTCCGGCGCTGATGTCGTCGCCCGCGCGCGGGACGCGCCGGCATCGCTTACGGCGTCAGTTGACAGACGAGGCTCGTCATCGTTCTGGTCTCGCCAGTTCTCGTTCTTGGCGTCAGGCGAACCGGCCTTTTCGAGAACCAGTGAGAAACTGGGTGCACAGTCGCTTTGGCCCTCGTCGTAGTGCGCATCGCTTGCGGTCGCGGGCTTGGAGGTCGTGGCGGCGCGCGACGCAATGAGGTCGGCGAGAGTGACGGCCCTGGTCATGATCCCGGTGCCATTCCGGCTTCTGCCAGGGTCTTCGCGACATAGGCGGGGGTCGTGCCGTCCTCAGGCACCCCACCGGCCTCCTCGACGGCCCCGCCGCCAGCCGCATAGGCGGCAATGGCGTCGCTCCAGGAGCCGAAGGCGGTGTGGAATTGGGCGAGCAGATTGGCGGCGCCCGGGATCGCAGAAGACGGGTCGAACGCGTTGACCCCATTTGCGGCCGCGGTGGCCGGCATGAACTGGGCGATCCCTTCGGCTCCGGCCGAGGAGACGACAGCTGGCTGAAAGCGCGACTCGTTGTAGAGGATCGCGGCGAGCAGGGAGGCAGGCGTCCCGCTCTTGGAGGACGCCTGCTCGACAAGGCCTGCATATTGTCCGGGTACCGAGATCTCGCCCATCTGGACGTCGTCAGGGGCGCCCGCCACTGTCGTCGTGGCATTGTCACGGTCCGTGACCCCCGTGACGGTCACGTTGAGCCTTCGGATCGCGAGTGGTTGGCACGGGACGGGCTGCACCTGCACCGTCTCGCCGGTTTCGGGGGCATCGATCATCTCGCCGTTGCCTACATATATGCCGACATGGCCCGGTTTTCCTGGAGGCGCCCCGTTCTGTCCTGGCTCGAAGAAGAGCAGGTCGCCAGGTTGTGCCTCGGCAAGACTGGCTACTGGGTCTCCGACCTCCGATTGCGCGACCGAGCCCCGCGGCAACTGCACGCCCAACTGGCCGAAGACGTATTGCACGAGACCGGAGCAGTCAAAGCCGCTCGGTGACGTGCCGCCCCAGAGGTAAGGAACCCCGAGGAATTTCGACGCTTCCGAGACGATCGCGGATCCGCTGGATGTCGAGCCGGCCAGAGCATGGGCCGCCTCGGCGGTCGACGACGAAGCGTTCGCGAGAGACACGAGCTGGGGATTCACCGCCGACGAGCTAGAGGTCGGCGAAGTGCCGGGAGATTCCGTGCTCGAGGGATAGGTGGCCGCGTCGAGAAGGACCGAGAAGGGATCGCTCGGGGCCGACAGAGCGGAGATCCCCGCTGTCGGGTACTGCGCGAACTGCGCGAATTGCGCGAATTGCGCCTGGATCTGGGCGACACCGGGCGGTACGGCCATGGTCTGGTCAATCAACACGGGTCGCCGCCATTGCTCTCGCCGCAGCGCGGCCCGTAGCGAAGTCGTCGAGCACTGCGACGTCTTCGTGCTGGACAGCAGCCATCCATTCGACCCGGCGACGCTCGTCGAGCCTCTCGAGCACCGCGACACGACGTTCTGCCCGCACAGCCTCGAGGCGCTCCGCACCGAGGCGTGCCTCGTGGGCCGCGCGCTCGTCCACAGCCGATGCCAACATGCCCGCTAGGCGACCGCCGCGCTCGTGTGCCGCGACGAACGCTGCGCCGTCAAGCTCGCCGCGCGGGCGGGCAGCTTGCTCGTAGATGTCGACCATTTCCTGTTCGCGGACGAGCGCGGATGCGAGCACCCGTGCGGCGACGCCGACGCTCTGGCGTGCCAGGAGCGTTTCGACGCGACGGACGCGGAGCACCGTTCCGAGCCGGAACGAGTAGCTCTTCACGAGAAGGCCCCCGGTCCGGCGAGGGCGAGCAGACCAGCACGAGTCTGTTCCAGCGGCGAGCGTTCCAACATCGCCTGGCGGGTGTAGGCGTCAATGGCGGGCTTGAAGGCGATGGCCCTGTCCACGACCGGGTTCGTGCCCGGGACGTAGGCGTCGATCTCGATCAGGTCTTTGGCGTCGCGCCAGGCCGAGAGCATTCGGCGGACGTCTCCAGCCGCGGCGAGTGTGTCCGCGTCGGTTATGGCCGGGGCCAGGCGAGAGATCGAACCGAGGACGTCGACGGCGGGGTAGTGGTTGGACTCGGCCAACTGGCGGGAAAGCTGTATGTGCCCGTCCAGGATCGACCGGGCGGTGTCCGCGATCGGCTCGTTCATGTCGTCACCTTCGACGAGGACGGTGTAGAGGCCTGTGATCGAGCCCCGCTCGGCCATCCCGGCGCGTTCAAGCAGGCGAGGCAACAGGCCGAACACGCTCGGCGGGTAGCCCCGCGTCGCCGGCGGTTCGCCCGCGGCGAGGCCCACTTCGCGCTGCGCCATGGCGAATCGGGTGAGCGAGTCCATCAGCAACAGGACGTGGCGGTTCTGATCGCGGAACCATTCCGCGATCCGCGTGGCGAGGAACGCGGCGCGGATGCGCACGAGCGCCGGCGCGTCAGAGGTCGCCACGACGACTACAGATCGGCGTCTTCCTTCTGTGCCGAGGACGCGCTCGACGAACTCGGCAACCTCCCTGCCTCGCTCGCCGACTAGCGCGATGACAGAGACGTCGGCAGCGGTGCCCCTTGTGATCATCGACATGAGGGACGACTTGCCGACACCAGAGCCCGCGAAGATCCCGAGGCGTTGGCCCCTGCCGCAGGGGATGAGGCCGTCGAGGACCCTTACTCCAAGCTCGAGCTGCTCGGACACCAGGCCACGACGCAGAGGATGGGGCGGCGAACCGTCGATGCCTGCATCTTCGAGGCCGACAAGAGGCGGCCCGTCGTCGATCGGGCGGCCGAGGCCGTCGAGAACACGACCGAGGAGTTCCTCGCCGACGCTTACCGGAAGCGGGCCACGCGTGTCCTCGACAAGGGCTCCGACGCTCAGCCCCGTTGTGTCGCCGTAGGGGAGGCACGTGACGCGCTCTCCGTTCAAGGCGACGACCTCGGCCAGGACCGGATCTTCACCTTCGCGCAGCAGAAGACAGCCGTCACCGATCGCGAGTCCGATCCCGACCACCTCGATGGACATGCCGACCATCCGGACGACGCGCCCGTAGCGGCGCGGACGCGCCACCTGAACGGCGCGGTCGCGGACAGCCTCGATGAGGTCGGTCATGGGCTTTTCGTCGCCTCGTCGAGGACTTTGCGCACCCGCTCGAGCGAAGACTCGATTCGCGCGTCCACAAAGGCGGCTCCCACTTCGAGCACGCATCCCCCCGCACCTACGGCAGGGTCCGCGACAATCGTCACGGGGTCGTGAATTTCTGATGCGTCGCCGAGGGCCTCAACATCGGCCGGGTTCAGGCGGACGACGGCTCCGCTCGTTTCGGGCGCCTCGGCCAGTGCCCTCTTGATGGCCTCGAGGCCGGGCGATGACGACAGCGCGAGTTCACGCGTGAGCACGGCTTCGGTGATCCTGAACGCGAGCTCGGCGGCCGAGCGTTCAAGGCTGTGCCGTTCTGTCTCGAGCACACCGTGTGCCTCAGCGATCGCGGCCTCGAGGGCGCTCAGCAACGAGGCCTGCGCTGCAGATGCAGACTCGGAGACAGCACGCGCGTCCGCCCGCGCCTCGGCGAGGCCTGCTGCGTACCCAGCATCGCGGCCCTCTCGCTCACTGCGAGCATGCTCGGAGACGAGAGCGTCGTGGTCGATCGGCAATACTTCCGGCCTGATGACAGACAGGGCCGCCGTGTCGCCGCGCAGGATCGCCGACCGCCTGGTCACAACAGCTGATCCGTCTGTCTCGCGATGACGATCTCGCCGCTCGCCTCGAGCTCGCGGACCGCCCGGACGATGGTCGACTGGGCGGTGTCGACCATCGACATCCGCACCGGGCCCATGACTTCGATCTCTTCCATGAGCTCGGCCTGGGCACGGTCGGAGAGGTTCCGCTTGATCTTGTCCATGACGTCTGGGTCGTCGCTCGAGCCCTTGATGGCCAGTGCCAGGTCGGGGATCTTGATCCCGCGAAGCACGAGCTGGAGAGTCCTGTCCTCCATGGCAAGCACGTCCTCGAAGGTGAACATGTGCGCCCTGACGGTTTCGGCCAGCTCAGGGTTGCGTTCCTCCAAGCTCGCAAGAACCTGCTTCTCGGTCGACCCTTCCGCCCGGTTGAGCAGCTCGACGAGAGCGGGGACCCCTCCCGGTACCGACGCGCCGACAGCACCGAGGCTCTTGAGCTTGTTCGCGAGCTGCTGCGCCGAGGCAATGATGGCCTCCGGCGAGACGGGGCCCATTGTCGCGATTCGTACCGCGACCTCTGCGCGAAAGTCGCTCGGCATCGCGTCGAGCAACCGGGAACCGTCGTTCGGCTGCATGTGGGCGAGGATCACCGCGACCGTCTGGGGGTGCTCGTCGACGAGCAGCGGCACGACGTGGACGGGATCCGCCTGGGAGAGCGACGCGAGCGGCCCGGTGGCGACTTTGCCTTGGAGCTGGGGCATGACTTGCGCGGCGCGTTCCTCGCCCATGGCCGCGGCGAGCATCCGACGTGCCTGGGCAATACCACCTTGGCCGATCGACCTGGTGGTGCTCAGCTTCCCGACGAACTCCTCGAGCACGCGGTTGACTACGTCCCGGTCGAGCGGCGGAAGGCTAGCGATCTCGGTCGCGAGCAGCACCGCCTCCTCGTCGCCGACTGCCTTGAGCAGCGTGGACGAGGTCTCCTCGCGGAGCTGGGCGAGCACGATGGCGACCTTTTGCTGCCCGGTCAGGCTCTCGTAGCGGAACTTGCGTGTCGGGACCGCCCCGCGCTGAACGACCAGGTGCTCCTGGGCGTCGACCGGCAGGGCCTCGGTCAGAGCGGTGTCAGTCATCGTGTCACGATCCGGATCTTGTCGACCGCTCCTGGGACCAGGACCGCATCAACTGCGCGACCTCGTCGGGGCTGGTGTTGATATAGGCGTCAACCTCGCGCGTAACCGGCGAACCGCCCTGGGAGAGCATCCCAGCGCCGAGCGACACCGCTGGGAGTTCGCCTGTGTCCATGTCGATCGGCGACAGCGAGCCAGAGAACTGGCGCATCGGGATCTCCTCGAACACCGGTCGGCGCTTCTTCGAGCTCCGCAGAGCCATGAAGAAGAGCAGCACGATGAGAAGGAGAAGGCCGACGTCGGGAGCGAAGCTCTCAATCTTCGACACCATCGTCGCAGGCTTGGCCGCGGCCGCCTGAGCAGTGGGGGAGAACGGGAGAGCGGTCACGACGATGCTGTCGCCGGTGGCGAGGTCGAGGCCGGCCGCTGTCTGGACCAGGCTCTTTATGCTGGAAAGCTGGGCAGCCTTGACAGATGTCGAGTTGACGAGGACTGCGACCGCGGTCTTGGTCACCTGCCCCGCGGCTTGCTGCACGGTCTCAGAGACCTGACCGACGGCGGTCTGGGTCTGGGTCTGGGTCGAGTTGTAGGTCCCGTTCTGGTTCGTCGTCGACTGGCTGGAGCTCGACGCGCCGGCGGCTTGCGCTCCGTTGCCGGTGTAGGTCTCGTGAGTGGTGTCCTGGCTCGTCGGCGTTGCGATCGGCTTGCCGTCCTTGCCGATCTCGAGGCCGGTGGTGGTCGTGGTCTGCTGGTTGAAGTTGAGAACGGCATGAACCTCGACGGCCGCATTGTCAGGACCTACGACCTTGGCCAACAGGGCGGTCAGGGAGGCGGCCAGCTGGTCATCGTATGAAGTCGTCTCCGCGCTGGTGGTGCTCGAGGATGCGTCGACTCCCGGAGCGGACAGGACGTTGCCGTCGTTGTCGACCACCGTGACGTTGCTCGCGTCAAGGCTCGGCACCGCGGAAGCGACTAGGTGGACTATGCCCTGGACCTGGTTGGCCGTGAGCTCGGTACCGTCGGCGAGGTTGACCAGGACAGAAGCTGTCGGGGTCTGGGTGGTGGAGACCGCAAAGCTGCTGGCGCTGGGCATCACGAGCGATACCTGTGCGTTCGAGATGCCTTGGATCGACTCGATTGTGGAGGCGAGCTGTCCTTCGAGCGCCTCTTGGTAGTCGACGTTCTGAACGAACTGGGAGGAAGTGATCCCCGTCGAGGCGAGCGTCTGGAACGTGATCGTCCCACCGGAGGGGAGTCCTGCTTCGGCGAGGGTGATTCGCTCCTGGTTCACGTCGGACTGAGGTACGAGCACTGTCGCCCCGTTGTCCTGGAGTTCGTAGGGGATGTGGTCCGAAGTGAGCTCCTGGGTGACCTGGCCGGCTTCGGAGGATTGAAGGTTCGAGTACAGGATTGTGTAGCTCGGCCCCGACGCATGGGTCACGAACAGAGCGCCTCCGATGACAAGACCAACTGCCGCTATCGCTGTCATCGCCTTTTGGCCCGGCGTGAAGCCGTTGAGGAACTGGCGCGTCCTCGCGACGGTTCCGTTCAACTTGGACGAGTCGAAAGCAACGACTGCCACGTCAGCCTGCCTGCATCGACATGATCGAATTGAGAGCAGTCACGCCCTCGTTCCGCACAGTCGTCGCCAGCTGCACGGCAAGCTGTGCTTCGGTAGCGGCGACGGTCACGTCCGCGACGTTCGCCTGGCCGGTGGCTCCTTCGATGGCGAGCGTCTCTGCGTTCGACGTTGTCGTGTTGAGCTGGTCGAGCGCGGAGCCGAGCATGTTGGCAAACCCGTCGGTTCCTGACGCCGCAGTTGCTTCAGGAGTGGCCGACGCCGGCGCGGCGCTCGCGACAGAAGTGATGGGGGGAATGGGGGGAATGGGAGGGATCATCGGCGTCAGGGCTTGATCGCGAGGATCGCCTGGTAGGCGGTGTCGCTGTTCTGGAGGACCTTGGAATCGACTTCGTAGCTGACCTGCGCCTCGACGAGCGAGGTCATCTCGTGCCCGATGTTCACCTCTGGGTAGGTCACGTCGCCCGCCTTGTTCGCGAGCGGGTTCCCTGGGTCGTAGGTGAGGATGCCCTGGGCCGATCCGAGTGCTATCGAACCCACCTTGACGCCGGCCCCGACGGAGCCGGATCCCGAGCCCGGTGAGGCTGCGGCGACCACCTCCTCGTCGCGGTAGACCGGCTGTCCGGGTGTGACAGCGTCCTGCGCGTTCGCCACGTTGCCGCCGATCGCGTCGATCCACGTTTGGTCGACCTCGAGGCCGGTGCCGGCGATGTTGATCGAGGGGAACATCGACATGAGGTGGTCCTCCTCCCTATCCGGAGACGGCCGTCGAGAGAGTCGCGAATTCAGAGCTCAGGGAATTCGCGACCGACTGGTTCTCGAGGTTCGTCTGCGTCTCGAGGGCGAGCTCGGCCGGAAGGCTTACGTTGTTGCCGTTGGTGCCCGACGGGAGGCCCTCGGGGGTGACGGTGGCAACTGCAGTACCGCCGTTGGCGACGGCGTCGGCGAGCGAGGTCTCGAAAGTCACGACCTTTGCCTGGTAATCGGGCGTGTTCTCGTTCGTGATGTTGTTCGCGATGACCTGCTGGCGCTGCTGGATCCCGTCCAACGCGAAGTTCAGCACGTTGATCGCCTCGATCGCGTCAGCCATAGGTCACCCTGCTCTCGGACTCGAAAGCCGTCCTTGGCCTACGTTGAGGGCGATCCCTGCCCCACCGCTGCTACTTACGACGCGATCGCTCCTGATCTTGCCAACCGAGCGCGGACACCGAGACGGGCGAGGAAGACGGGAAGGCCGACGCCAGGACCCGACCACACGCGGCCCGGTTTCGACAGGCAGCGTAAGTGCTGGCCGGTCCACGCTCAGACAAGCCCGCGGAAGGCGGCGGACACGGCCCTGTCGAAGTCTACGATTGGTGTCTACCTCCAGACGACCAAGGAGACACGATGGCTCTGGTCCTGACTCGTGGCGTCGGCGAACGCATTCTCATCGGCGACGACATCGTGATCGAGGTCCGCGCGATCGTGGACGGACGTCACGTTCGCATCGCCATCGAGGCGCCACGCCAGGTGCCCATCCACCGTTCCGAGGTATATGACGCGGTCTCGGCCGCCAACGCAGCATCCACCAGGTCAGAGGAAACACTGCTCGAACAGGGACAATTGAGGGCTCCGAGCCCTTCGTGAACCAGCCCAGGCACGGTCAGTCTTCCGGCGGCACACGATCTCTGGCGCGAGCGGCCAAGACAGTGGGGGAGAGGCGGTCGGAGGCGAGCAGCGCGGGTTCTCCGTCGTCCTCGTAGAGAAGATCCTGCTCCACCAGTTCGAGGATCGTCCCGGTCACCGGCTCCAAGTAGCTGCGTGCCATCTCGAGAGCGAACGGCGCCAGCTGGTCCAGGAAACAGAACGCTACAAGTCCGGTTCCGTCGGCACCCGGCTCGACGGCCACGAGCTCGAGAGCGGCGAAGCACCGCTCGAGAGTGTCCTCGTGGTCCCCGTTCTGGAGAAGCTCGGTCACAAAGTCCGCCAACTCGTTGAAGACCACTTGTGGCGTCAGGTCCTCGTCGTAGATGTCCAGGAGATCGAGGAAATTGTCGTCGAATTCGGGCACGTTCTCGCGCAGGATCCGTATTGCGCGTTCGTCCACCGGTGGGCGCATGGTCGTTCCTTCCCGTCGTGGGTTTTCACGGCGGCGATGCAACGCCACGAGAAGCCGCTAGCGGCTGGGCCGAGAGTAGCGAGCTGAGCTCTGAGAAGGCAAGAGATCATCTTGCCGGCGCACCAGGGGTTCTGATTCGAGCTCGGACCGAGCGCACCGGTGGCCTCGGCCCTGTCCTCGCACGCCGGGGCTGTCCGCTTCGGTTTTCGACCGGTAGCTCGCCCTCTAGAGTCGCGCCCGAACTGCGCGAAGCTGAGAGATGCCGGCGTCGTGGCTGCACCATCCAGCCGCGGTACCGAAGACCCGTTGAGGCAAGCCGTAATGAGCCCTATACCCGGGGCAGTTCCTGATCGATTTCCCAGATATGACCGCGAGGATCGGTGAAGCTCGGAGTGCGCAATCCACAGGCCGGTTCATCCGACGGCTGAGCAGTACCACTCCACGCGCCTGGAACTCCATGGCTACGGCGTATGTATCGTCCACCGATATCGTGAGTTGCAAGCGCGATCCGGTCTCGCGACCGGCGACGGCTCCCGGCTCGATCAGGCCGCGTGACGCAAGAGTCTTGAGCAGATTGACGACTGTGTTCTCAAAGCGGAATACCGCCGAATCGTCATCTTCAAAGATCACAGGCAGGTCGAAGGCGTCCTAGTAGAAGGACTTCGACCGTTGCAGATCCTCGACGAACAAGGTGATGGTACCGGTACTCTTCGTTTCCACACCTTTCGCTTGTGACCCCCCAACTATCAACGTACTTGGATAGCGGGTCCCTACTCAGCCCATCTCGATGAATGACGAGCGGAGGAGGAGTCGTTCTACGCGAAAAGCG
>Ga0302319_10000502_pt1 | contig 88107 bp, 66 predicted proteins | sample Bog_T0_2_FD_203319 | JGI IMG/M metagenome (GOLD analysis project Ga0302319, IMG submission 203319) | Peat permafrost microbial communities from Stordalen Mire near Abisko, Sweden - Bog_T0_2 | ecosystem: Environmental > Terrestrial > Soil > Wetlands > Peat | place: Sweden: Abisko, Stordalen Mire... | reverse complement strand
ATGCGGAAGACCGGCAACTGACCGCATTACGTCAACGCCTGGGGCAACTCCGCGCACGGACCATCAACAAAGTCAAGCATCTGCTGCGCAAACACAACCTGGAGCAAGAGCAGCCGGCGAAGGGGGTTGACACGAAACGCACGTGGAAATGGTTGGCCGCGTTATCGCTTGGCCCCATCGACCGCTTGGAAATGGACCTGTTTTTGCAGCAGTGGGACGTGTTCGACAAACAAATCGAGAAGCTGGACGCGGAGATTTGCCCACGCCAGGCCCAGAGTCCGGCGGCCGCGGTGATCGCGACGGTGCCCGGCGTCGCGGCCTACGGCAGCTTGGCCTTGGCGTCGCGGATCGGCGCGATCGAGCGGTTTCCGCGGCCGGCGAGTCTGGCAAACTATTGGGGCATCACGCCCGGCTGCCGCAACTCGGGCGAGGCCACCGACCGGCTGGGTTCCATTACCAAACAAGGCAGCGCCATGGCCCGCTTCATCCTTGGACAAGTGGTACTGCACGTACTGCGGCGCGATCCGTCGATGAAGGCCTGGTACGGACGAATCAAGAAGCGTCGCGGAGCGAAGATCGCCCGGGTGGCGGCGATGCGGAGGCTAGCAACAATCATCTGGCACATGCTGAAGAACAACGAGCCGTACCTGGTGGGCGGCCCACCGCGGCGGAAGCTGGAGTGTCAAACGGCGTAGGTCGGACCTCCGCTCGGGCTCGACAAAAGGGGCTCCCGGGAACCCCTTGGAAAACGAAGATGAGGAACGCGGAACGGAGGATACGGTTGCATCGGCCCTTCCTCGCGGAAGAGGCCCTCGCCTGCAAGGCCAGTCTGAGGTGCCACGTGGACTCCACTTTGACAGTGGAGCGTAAGCCTGATTGAGACGGCCATGCAGCGCGAGACGGTCGCACAAAATCTTCAGTGTCGGGCCCCCTTCGGGGCCCGGACGACTGCCGAACGGCAAGCGAATTCACGAAGGGATGTGTTGGGGTGCAGCCGCAAGGAAAAGAACGGCTCGACAACCTCGAAAACGAAGACCGTGACAACCCACGCTGAACCTCGGTTCCTCACCAGGAGAAACAACGCTTCGGAGCCCTCACCGGCTTCCGCGAATCGCGTACGCAAAAAACTCGCCAGGAGGCCCTTGACACCCAAGGCTCTTTCAGGGAAGTGGCACCGGATGCCACGCCCTTCGCTGCGCTCAGGGACGTGCCACCCAAAAAAGGCTACGCGACTCTGCCTTTGCTACCCGACCGCGTCATTCGCGCTTCGTCATTCCGACTTCTTTCGACATTCGGATTTCGGCATTCGGCATTCCCTCACTTCGCCGGCTTGAGATCGATCGAGCGCAGGTTGAAAGCACGCCACCCGGCGGGCACCGCCCGCACGGCCAGCGACACCTTGCCGGGCTTGGCAAGCGTAATCTTCCCCAGCGTGACGGTCTTGAAGCGAGCGTAATCGCCCGTGACCGGCGACTGTGCCACGAGCCGGCTTTCGCCCGCGGAAATGATGAACGACGCGCTCGATGGCGCGGCGATTGCCGCGGTGACCGTGTAGCTGCCGGGACGACTGACCACGAACGGCCACTCGACCCAGTCGGCCGGGTTGAGCCAGAAGCCGAGGTCGTCGCGATGATGGCCGCTCTTATACTTGACCTCGCCGTGGCAGACCGCATCGGCGGCCGCAAGGTGCATCGAGCCGTCGGCCGCCTGCGTGGGCAGCAGCGGCTCGACATCCAGATCGCCCTTGACCTCCAGGACCACGACCGAACAAACGGCGTCGGGCGCGGCAGCGGGAAGGCTGACGATCAGGTCGTCGCCGCGGCGCTCCGTGGCCAGGGCATTCTTGGCCGGATCGACCAGCAGCCAGGCGCCGCTGACCTCGTTCTTCAGACCCGGCACCAGCAATTGGCCGTCGGCCGGCCACTGGAAAACGTGCAGATAGAGCGTGGCGCCGCCCGGGTGCAGCTTCTTCGTCGCGCGACCCCACGGCAGACGCTTGAAGGGGCTGGCCGTGGTGGCGTAAATCGACTCGCCGTTGGCCTTCATCCAGCGGCCGATCTCCTGGAGTCGCTCGACCGAGGGCTGCGGAATCTCGCCTTCCGAGGTCGGGCCGACGTTGAGCAAGTAATTGCCCCCCTTCGACGCGATGTCGACCAGGTTATCGATCAGCGTCTCGACGCTCTTCCAGTTCTGGTCGTAGCTCTTATAGCCCCAGGTGTCGTTCATGGTCATGCAGGTTTCCCAATCGCGGCCGGGGTAGCCGGTGGGCGGGACGTATTGCTCGGGCGTTTCCGTGTCGCCGCGGTAACCGCCCCCCAGCCGGTTGTTGTGGATGATGCCCGGCTGCAATTTCAGCAGCGGCAGCAGCATCTCGGCCCGCTCGCGGGTCATGTCCTTGGGCGTGTCCCACCAGAGCACCGCGATCTTGCCATAGTTGGAAAGGATCTCGCGCACCTGGGGTACGGCCACGTCGCGGAGATAGGCGTCCATGTCGCCATCCTGGGCCTTGTCCCAATGCCCGCCCGCCGCGGCCCCGCCCGGATGGTTCCAGTCCTGGGCCTGCGAGTAGTAGAAGCCCAGCCGGAGGCCCTGGCGGCGGCAGGCCGCGGAGAGCTCCTGGAGCGGATCGCGATGGAAGGGCGTGGCGTCGTAGATGTTCCACGCGCTGGCCCGGGAGTGGAACATGGCGAAGCCGTCGTGGTGCTTGGAAGTGATCACGATGTACTTCATGCCCGCGTTCTTGGCGATCTCGACCCAACGCTCCGCGTCGAACTTCACCGGGTTGAACCGCTTGGCAAAGGCCTGGTACTCGGCCATGGGAATACGGCCGCGATTCATGATCCATTCGCCGATCCCCTTGACTTGCTGGCCGTGGTAGGCGCCGGCGGGAACCGAGTACACGCCCCAGTGGACGAACATGCCGAAGCGGGCTTCCCGCCACCAGTGCATGCGGGCGTCGCGCTCGGCCGGCGTTTCCTCGGCGTAGGGATCGATCTTGACGATCTGCAAGGGCCCGGCCAGGTCCAGCGCCACCACCGTGGCGATGGCGTCGGGGGCCTGCGTGGGTAGATCGATGACTACCTTGTGCCCTTCTTTGGCGACGGTCAGCCGCATTGCGCCTTCCAACAGCCGCGCGGCAAGGACCCGGTTGCCGATGTGCGGCACGACGAGCTTGGCGTCCTGGGGCCAATCGAAGACGTGCAGGTAGAGCCGCGTGTTGCCGCCGGCCGTCGACTTGAGAGTCGCGCGGCCCCAGGGCGTGGCCTCCAGCGGGTTGGCTTGGGTGCCGTAAATCGACTCGCCGTTGGGGGCCATCCAGTCGCCCATCGCGTGCAGCCGTTCGATCGACGCGGCGGGGATCTCGCCTTCCGCCGTGGGGCCGACGTTGATCACGTAATTGCCCCCTTTGGACGCGCTGTCGATCAGGTTGCGGATCAGCGTCCGGGCCGACTTCCAATGATGATCGCTGCGCTTGAAGCCCCAGGTGTCGTTCATCGTCATGCACGATTCCCAGTCCACGCCCGGCACGCCCTTGGCGGGAATTTGCTGTTCGGGCGTGCCGTAATCGCCCACGTACCGCTGGTCGCCCTTGTTGAGCCCTTCCATGCCCTTGCGGCCCTTGCCTACGCGGTTGTTGACGATCAAGGCCGGTTTCAGGCCGCGCAGATAGGCATACAGGTCGCGGCCGTCGGGCTCGGTCCACCAGTCGGGCCATTCGCCGTCGAACCAGAGGATTCCCGGGTCGTAGCTGTCGATCAGCTCCTTGAGCTGCGCCTTCATGTAAGCAACGTACTCGGCCTTCCGCTCCGGGTGCATGCGGGTGGGGTTGTAGTGCTTGTCGTCGCCGCGATACTGGGCCGGATGATGCCAGTCCATGATCGAGTAATACACGCAAAACTTGATCCCCTGCTTGCGGCATTCCGCGGCCAGCGGTCTGAGCAAATCCTTGTGGATCGCGGCGGCCTTCGCGGCGGTGTAGCCGGTGGCCGCGCTGTCGAAGAGGCAGAAGCCGTCGTGATGCTTGGACGTGATCACCAGGTATTGGATGCCCGCCCGCTTCGCCGTGCGGACCCATGCGGCCGGATCGTACTTGACCGGATTGAACTGCCGGGCCAGCGCCTCGTACTCCGCGACGGGGATGTTGGCGTTGTTCATGATCCACTCGCCGATACTGGGGACCTCCTTCTCCTTCCATTGGCCGGCGGGGACCGCATACAGACCCCAGTGGATGAACATGCCGAAGCGGGCGTCGCGCCACCACTGCATGCGGACGTCGCGCTGGGCCTGGGTTTCGGCGGTCAGGCCTGGCGCGACGGCAGCCGCGGCGGGAATTGCGGACAATGCGGCGGCCAGCGCCAAGACACACCCCATGGCGATCCGTTTGCGTTGCATTTGCGGCTCCTCGTAGTCGTGAATTGCGTTGCTTATGTATAACGTAAGCGATGGGCAATGGCGGGACAAGCAGGAGCCGCTTGCGTGACGGCCTACGGTTCCGATCGCAACGTAAACAATTACGCCAGCGGATATTATTTAGCCACGGATGAACACGGATGGAACACGGATACGAATACACGGCAGGCGGCCGGAAATGAATCGGACGAGAGCACATTCTTTCCTGTTTTATCCGTGTTCCATCCGTGTTCATCTGTGGCTACGTTGATTCGAAATTACCTGTTGTCCCAGCGGTTGGGGGGGTGGTGTCGCCGCTCTTCCGCTACGAGTCGAAGCGCGTTATCCTGAATTGATCACCCATCACGATGTTTTTTTCCCGGCACTCTCATGAGCGACGTCGTACCTTCCAGCGAACCAATTCCCCCCAATCGCCCTTTTTCCATCGAGGTGAGCGATCGCGTTAAACGCCTGCCGCCCTATCTGTTTGCGCAAATTAACAAGCTGAAATATCAAAAGCGGCGGGCCGGGGATGACGTGATCGACCTGGGCATGGGCAACCCCTCCGATCCGCCCCAGGACAGCGTCGTCGATAAGCTGGCCGAAGCGGCGCGGGATCCCAAGAACCACGGCTACAGCGAGTCGCTCGGGCTGCTGAGTCTGCGGCGGGAAGTGGCCAGCAAGTACTTCAAGCAGTACGGCGTCCACCTGGACCCAGAGCGCGAGCTGGTGGTCTGCCTTGGATCGAAGGAGGGGTTCAGCCACATGTGCTTGGCCCTGCTGGGACCCGGCGATACGGCGATTGTGCCGGCGCCGTCCTATCCGGCCCATCTGTATGCCGTGGCATTGGCGGCCGCCAATGCGATCCTCCTGGAGGTCGGCAACAGCGAGCGGCTGCTCTCCAACATCGCCTATACCTGTCAGCATCTGTGCCCGCGACCCAAGGTAGTGGTCGTCAATTTTCCCCATAATCCCACGACGGCCACGGTCGAGCCGGAGTTCTATGTGGAACTGGTGAAACTGGCGAAACGCTACGGTTTCATGGTCATCAGCGATATGGCCTACGCCGACGTGACCTTCGACGGTTACAAGACGCCCAGCTTTTTGTCGGCCCCGCGGGCGATCGAGGTGGGTGTCGAGTTCACCACCATGAGCAAGGGCTACAACATGGCCGGCTGGCGGATCGGCTACTGTGCCGGCAACCAGGAGATGATCCGGGCCCTGAGCACCATCAAAGGTTATTACGATTACGGCATGTTCGGCCCGATCCAGGTGGCCGCCATCGTGGCCCTGCGCCACACCGATGCGGCTGTCGAGGAGCAGGCTGCCATCTACCAGCGCCGCCGCGACGTGCTCTGCGAAGGCCTGGAACGCATCGGTTGGAAGATCGACCGCCCCAAGGCCACGATGTTCACCTGGGCCAGGATTCCCGAGCCCTGGTCGACCGAGATGACCTCCATCGACTTCGCCATGAAACTGCTCAAGGAGGCCGACGTGGCCGTCAGCCCCGGCGGCGGTTTCGGGCCGGCGGGCGAGGGCTATCTGCGACTGGCCATGGTGGAAAACGAAAACCGCATCCGCCAGGCCGTGCGACAGATCGGCCGTTGCCTGGGCGAGCGCGGAGAGCGGAAGGAAGTCGGCGCGAAAACACAGTAATTGATAAAGTAGGGTGGGTCGAGCGAAGCGAGCCCCACCAGAAGAACCGGCCCTGGCCCCCGCTTCTTGATGCAAACCGATCAGTTCCAACTGCACGCCGACATCGAGCAAGACCATTGGTGGTTTGTCGCCCGGCGGCGGATCATGCGGCATTTGATCGGCCAGATCCTGCCCCCGGCGGCCGACGCCCTGATCATCGACGTCGGCTGTGGGACCGGCGGCAACATTGCCGGCCTGACCGACGGCTATCCGTGCGTGGGCATCGACACCTCGGCCGAGGCCGTCGCCCTGGCCGAGCGGCGGTTTCCCCAGGTGCAGTTTGTCTGCGGCTGCGCGCCGCAAGACCTCGGGCCGAAGATGCAGCAGGCAAAGTTGGTGCTGCTGATGGACGTGCTGGAGCACGTGCCCGACGATTTCGCCGTGCTCTCCGCACTGTTGGCGGCTGCTCGGCCGGGGACCCACTTTCTGCTCACCGTGCCGGCCGACAACGCGCTTTGGAGCGAACACGACAAGAGCTTCGGGCATTATCGCCGCTATGACCGGCAGCGGCTCGAGATGCTCTGGGCCGGATTGCCGGTCATGCCGCGGCTGGTCTCCTATTTCAATTCCCGGCTTTATTGGCCGATCCGCCTGATCCGTGAGCGCAATCGCCTCCGCGGGGGGGCGGCAGGCCGGGCGGGGACCGATTTCTGGATGCCGCGACCCTCGGTCAACCGCGTGCTTCAGTCGATTTTCGCCGGAGAATTGCACCGCTTGAGCGGTCTGCTCCAGGGCCACTGTCGACGGGGATATCGGCGGGGCGCAAGCCTGGTGGCCGTGCTCCGCCGTGAGGCGGGCGATTTGCCTGTCCGGCAAAAACCCCCCAACCTTCCTGCGGATCGGGGCCCCTCGTAAAACGGAATTCCTTCCGCCGTCTTGCCAGGTGTGGCCAGCGGAATAAACTCCGTTCTACATAAAAAGCTAACCGGCCGGCGGAAAACCCGCTATAATAACCCGGTTTTGCCCAGATCCGGCTTGCGCCGACGCGCAAAAAATGAGGGCCCTTGCTCGCCGGGGCAAGAGCCCTCTTGAGGCTGTCCGAACTCCGCAAATGAGCTTTGTCCGGAGACCCACAGCCGTACAACACTATCGGGCTATTCTGCTCACCGACTTTACAACATGACACAGATTGCAAAGCTTGCTCTGGAAGATGGGACGGTATTTACGGGAACTTCGTTCGGCGCGATGGCCGAAGTCGACGGCGAGGTCTGTTTCAATACCTCGATGACCGGTTACCAGGAGATCCTCACCGACCCCAGTTACCGCGGCCAGATCGTCACCATGACCTACCCAGAGATCGGCAATTACGGCATCAACGCCGAAGACGTGGAAAGCTGGAAACCGCATCTGGCCGGTTTCGTGGTGCGGCACCGCAGTCGCCGCGCAAGCAACTTCCGTGCCGACGAGAAGCTGGAAGACTACCTGGTCCGCAGCGGTGTTCCCGCCATGGAAGGAATCGACACCCGCGCCTTGGTCCGCCGCATCCGCACCCAAGGGGCTATGAAGGGAGTCCTTTCGACCATTGACCTCGACGACGGGAGCCTGGTGGCCAAGGCCAAGGCCAGTCCGGGCCTGGTCGGCCGGGATTTGGTCCGCGAGGTGCTTCCCGCGAAGTCCATCGATTGGCAGTCGGGGCTTCACCCGCTTTCAAGGCTTGTTTCAATGGGTAGACTGGTCCCACAGGCTTCACTCGAACCAATGGCCAACCTGGACCCTTTGACCAAGTTGTACTCCCCAAGCGCGGCGCTGACCTTCGGCGGTGATGGCCCGAAGCGGCCCCACGTGGTGGCCTTGGACTACGGCCTGAAATGGAACATCGCCCGGCACCTGTTCGACATGGGCTGCCGAGTTACGATCCTCGCCGGCACGGCCACGGCCGAAGAAGTGTTGGCCCTGGAGCCCGACGGCGTATTCCTCTCCAATGGGCCGGGCGATCCCGAGCCGCTCTACCAGGCCCAGGAGACGATCCGCGGCCTGCTGGGCAAGAAGCCGATCTTCGGTATCTGCTTGGGGCACCAGTTGCTGGCCTTGGCTTGCGGCGCGAAGACCTACAAGCTCAAGTTCGGCCATCGCGGCGCCAATCAGCCGGTGTTGAACAAGCAGACCGGCCAGGTGGAAATCACTTGTCAGAACCACGGCTTCGCCGTGGACGTCGAGACCCTGCCCGCGGAGTTGCAGGTGACGCACATCAACCTCAACGACAACACCGTCGAGGGCATGCGTCACACGCGGTTTGCCGCCTTCAGCGTGCAGTACCATCCCGAGGCCTCGGCCGGTCCACACGACAGCAGCTATCTGTTCGCCCAGTTCGGCGCGATGCTGAAATGATGGTAGGGTGGGTCGAGGGACGATGCGCAGCATGGTCCCGAGCCCCACCATTTCTGGGCCGAACCGTTCTGCGGGGGCTCGCTGCGATCGGGCTGGGTGGCACTCCCTGAGCGAAGCGAAGGGCGTGGCCGCCGTCCAAATCAATCCTACCAGTTGGTAGCATGTCGTATCCGATAAATAGACCTGCCGGGCTTGAAAGGATAGGATTGAGAAATGGCTGAGACGCAGGGGCGAACGATGGATCCGGCAAAGCGCAAGAGATTGGAAGCAGCGGGCTGGAAATTGGGCGAGACGGCCGACTTCTTGGAAATGGATGATGGGGAACGCCAGGTGCTCGACGCGCGGGTCGAACTCGCTCTGGCGGCGCGACGGCAACGCGAAGCGCGCGGCGACAACGGTTCCTGACCCCTTTTCCTTTACCGCGGCGGTGCGTCACTCGATCGAAAGCGTTCGCAATCGATAGTCGATCGCCAGCCTGCGATCTCGGAGCAATCCCACGCCCAGCAACGGAAATCGCCCTTCATTTTCGACGGCTTCGACGTATCGGTCCTGCCCAAACCACTCGATGACACAAGTGTACGTATCCAATACGACATGCGTACCATCCGCCAATCCCGCCGTTACTGCGGCCGATTGTCGTAGTCCCAGTCGCTCGATTGTCCCTCGCGGAATAACCAGCTCGCCCGTAAACGCGGTGTCCACCCAGACGACCACGGGAACCGCCTCGGCGCCCGGCGATGGCCGCAGACGGAGAGCGATCAGGGCGCGTCCGGAGCTGTCGACTTCACCGGTCATGAGGGCAGCACGCCGAGTTCGATCGTCGCATGATGGCCGACGCGAATCGCGAACGATAAACGATTCGCGTGGGCGGCGCGCGCGGCCTGGATTGCCTCGCTCAACGTACGGCCCAGGAAGAAGTCTCCGGATTCCGGCTCGATCGCCACAAAATCATCGCGATTGGTGGACTCCAACCGGCTTCTCAGCGTCCGCTCGTAGATCAAGCTCGCCCGACTCGCCAGTTCGGTCGACTGCTTCGACGCCATATCCGCTTCCTTTTTTCGTCGTCAGCCTTGCCGCCCTATGACATTATACGCAGACCGGCGGGAGGCAGCATCCGGGCGTCTTCGCAGCACGGGTCGGCTACCGTTGGCTCTCCGGCCCGTTTTTGAACCCTCGCGCCTGTTGTCACCTCATTTTCTCTCATTATTTCCAATATCAACTGTTATAAGTGACTGACAATTTCGTCTCACTTTCTTCGCGTAGTCGGTCTCGCCTTGCGAATCTCATCGCGAAATTGCCAGCGCACATAAGCATTGCCGTCGCAACGCTTTATCTCTCGCCGCCGGCGAATGTCGTCGCGCAGCCGCGGAAAACTTGTGCGTTAACCGTTGATTGTTTGACGCTTCTGATTTATAAGGAAACATAATTGTCGATGCGGCCTTCAAGCGATTGCCTAGGGAGTGTGCATGACCGAGCCTGTCTCTCCAGATGTCATCGTCTACGTCTGCGCGAACTGTCTTCCCGCTTCCGTGCGGTTGCCGCGGCAGTGGACGCACGACGCTGCGCAGGTGGTGGTCCGCGAAGTGCCCTGTAGCGGCAAGATCGACGGCCAATATCTGCTGCACGCCTTCGAAGGCCAGGCCCGCGGCCTGTGCGTGGTGGCCTGCCCACGGGGCGAGTGCCAACTGGCCGAGGGCAACTATCGCGCCGAGGTCCGCGTCCGCACCACGCAACGTCTGCTGGCCGAAGTGGGCATTCAGCCCGAACGCGTGGAGTTGATCCACGTCGAGCGCGAGGAGTCGCCGCAGGGCTTCGCCGAGCGGGTTCGCCAGGCCGCCGCCCGGATCGCCGCGATGGGGCCCAGCCCCGTCCGTACGGGCCGGGAGGAAATCGCGCTGCGGCCGTGAATAACGGATGCCCGTCCCAAATCATTCTCGTGTGCAAGGTGGGAAACTATGATCAGTGAGAAGACCGGCCTGGCCGACCGCATCGCGTCGGGCAAGCCCTTGGTATTGGCCGAGATCGCGCCGCCGGCCGGCAGCGACGCCGGGCCGCTCGTTTCCAGCGCTCGGCTGTTTGCCGGCAAGGTCCATGCCCTGGGCATCAGCGACAACCGCGACGGCGTGTGCATGTCGAGCCTGGTGGCCGCTTCGCTGGTTGCGGCCGAGGGGGTCGAGCCGATTCTGCACATGGTGACCCGCGATCGCAATCGCATCGCCCTGGTTTCCGATTGGCTGGGCGCGCGGGCCTTGGGCATCCGCAACGTGCTCTGCACCAGCGGCACCCACCAGACGCTCTCGCGATTCCGCGCCGCCCGCAACGTGTTCGACCTCGATTGCGTGCAGTTGCTCCAGACCTACGCGAACCTGGGCACGGATGCAGCGCTGGTCGGCGAAGAGCGGCTCGACGGCGCGGGTTCGTTTTGCCTGGGCGGCGTCGCCGCGCCGTTTGCCGATCCCATCGAGCTGCAGACGCTGCGGCTGGCCAAGAAAGTGGCGGCCGGGGCGAAGTTCCTCGTCACCCAGCCGGTGTTCGACCTGGAACGCTTCGGCCTGTGGATGGACGAAGTGAAGCGCTCGGGGATCCACGAGCGGGTGGCCATCGTGGCCGGTATTCTGCCGTTGACCAGTGCCGCCAAGGCCCGCGAGTATGCCCAGAGCCGGCCTTCGCCGCGAATTCCACCGGCGATGTTGGAACGGATCACTCGCGAGCCGGATGCGGCCGCCCAGCGCGCCGCCGGAATCCAGCAGGCGGTCGAGACGATCCGCAAGCTCTCGGCGTTCAAGGAGCTGCGGGGTTTCCAGGTCTCGGGTGACTGGGACGCCGCCGCGGCCGTGGAGACCATCGAGAAAGCCGGATTGGGGATTGGTTAAGGGTAGGCAGTCGGCAGTCGGCAGTGAATCTAAAATCGAAAATCTAAAATCCAAAATCTGAAATGCCGCCGAAATATCACATCCACACCGCTGCCGCCGCTCCCCGGGTGCGGCCCGTGGGCAAGCTGGGCATCGTCGATTGGCGCGAGGACTGCTCCAGTTGTCACAACTGCGTGAAGCGCGCTTGCATCTACGGTTTCTATCGCGACGAGTACGACACGCTCCGCGAGGCGTCGGGCTACCTGGACTATATCTACCAGTGCAAGGGATGCCTCAACTGCGTGCAGAGTTGCACCAAGGGGATCCTCACCCGCGTGATCAATCCCGAGTACCGCCGCATCGGCGACGAGTATTACACGGCCGACATCCTCTTGTCCACCTGGTTTCAGGCCGAGACCGGGCGAATCCCGGTGTCCGGGGCGGGCTACGGCGGGCCGTTCAGCGGGCCGGGCTTCGATGCGATGTGGACCGACATGTCGGAAATCGTCCGTCCCACCCGCGACGGCATCCACGGCCGCGAGTATATCAGCACCAGCGTGGACATCGGCCGCAAGCTGGCGCATCTGAGCTTTACCGACGGACGGCTTGCACAGAGCCCGCCGCCGCTGCTGGAATGCCCGTTGCCGATCCTCTTCGACGTGGTGCCGCAGCGCTGGCGCCGCCCGGCTATCGTGGCGGCGGTGGCCAAGGCTGCGGCCGAGATCGGCAGCTACTCGGTGATCCACGCCGGCGAGATCCCCGCGGGAATTTCCATCGACCAACACCACGTGGTTCCCTGGCTGGACAGTGCCGAACAGGCCCAAGGCGGTGTGGCCGCCGCGGCGATGGCGATGATCAGCGATAGCGATGACGTGGCGGCCGTGCAAGCGGCGATCAAGCGGGAGAATCCCGAGCAGATCGTGGCCATCCGTGTGCCGGCCACGCCCCGCAGCGCGGCGCGGATCGTGGAACTGGTCCGCGGCGGCGCCGAAGTGCTGCACCTGGTCTTCGACGCCCATGGCCGGGAGCAGGCTCCGGGTGCCGAAAACCCCTCACCCCCGGCCCCTCTCCCACAAAGGGGAGAGGGGAGTTTTCCCTTACCCCCGGCCCCTCTCCCGCAAAGTGAAGAGGCGAGTCAGCCGCAGCCGCGCCACGCCCGCGACGTGATTCGCGAGGTGCATCGGGCCCTGGTCCGCGATGGCACGCGGGACCTGGCCACGCTGGTGGTCTCCGGCGGGATCGCCCAGCCCGAGCACGTCACCAAGGCGATCCTCTGCGGCGCCGACCTGGTGGCCATCGACATTCCTTTGGCCGTCGCGCTGGAGTGCCGGCTGTGCGGCCAGTGCGATCGGGACGAAACGTGCCCCGTCGACATGGACGATCTCGACCCCGCGTACGCCGTGCGGCGGATCGTAAACCTCTTGGGCGCATGGCACCAGCAGTTGATCGAGATGATGGGGGCGATGGGCGTGCGCGAAGTCCGCCGGCTCCGCGGCGAAACCGGCCGCTCGATGTTCTTCGAGGACTTGGAACGCGACACCTTCGGCCGGCTCTTCGGCAAGCCCCAACAACCACAGGGAGTAGCCTAGCGGTGAGCACCACGCAGACCAACGGCCGCCACGCGGCGGCCCAGCCGCCCGACGAGTTCGCCGCGCATCCCGACTACGCGGATGTCACCCGCGAGGTCCGCCCGGCCCCGCCGCGCTATCGCAACGAGATCGGCAAGTACAGCATCCACCGGGCCACGAACTGCGCGTCCTGCGGGCATTGCGTCGAGGCCTGCCGCTATGGCGTGCACGTCAAGCCCGAGGGCTACGGGCTGATGACGCGGCCCTTCGGCTATCGCTGCATCGGCGAAGAATGCGCCGAGGGGCCGGATTCGTGTATCCATACCTGTCCGCAAGGCGCGCTGGGATTTGCCAAGACTCCGGCCTTCGAAACCTTGGGCGATCTGCGTTGGACGGGCGATCTGTTGGTGAGCACCTGGCACATGGCCGAGACCGGTCAATGTCCGGGCGAGCATTTGGAATGTGAGGTGGGTGCCTCGGGCGGCGGCTTCGACAAACTGCGGTTCCTCTTCCCCGAGAAGCCTCCGCAGGGTCTCCGCCGCGAGGACATTTCCACCGAAGTCCTGCTCAACCGCCGCAACGACGGGCGGCCCAAACTGAAGATCGACGTCCCCTGGTACGGCGGCGGCATGTCGTTCGGCTCCACCAGCACCCACGTGATGCTGGGCAAAGCCCGCGTGGCCACGGCTTTCAATACCTTTACCTGCACCGGCGAAGGGGGCTACCCCGACCGGCTGATTCCCTACCGCGATCACGTCATCACGCAGGTGGCCACCGGACTGTTCGGCGTCCGCGAAGAGACCATCCAGCGGGCGCCGATCGTCGAATTCAAGTATGCCCAGGGGGCCAAGCCGGGCCTGGGCGGCCACCTGCTGGGCGATAAGAATACGCCCGCCGTGGCCGCGATGCGCGAAGCGGTGGTCGGCACCTCGCTGTTCTCCCCCTTCCCCTTCCACAGCATCTATTCGGTGGAAGACCACAAGAAGCACCTCGACTGGATCGCCCACGTCAATCCTCGGGCGCTGCTGTCGGCGAAGGTGTCGACGCCCATCGACGTCGACATGGTGGCCGTCGGCTCCTATTACGCCGGCGCGCACATCGTCCACATGGACGGCAGCTACGGCGGCACGGGGGCCGCGCCGAACATCGCCAAGAAGAACATCGCCATGCCCATCGAGTATGCGATCAACCGCGTCCACCAGTTCCTCACCAACGAGGGCATCCGCGACCAGGTCACCGTGATCGCCAGCGGTGGCATCCGCAGCGTGGCCGACGTGGCCAAGGCCATCGCCTTGGGCGCCGACGGCGTGGTGATCGGCACGGCCGAGCTGGTGGCCGTGAGCTGCATCCGCTGCGGCAACTGCGAGAGCGGCCGGGGCTGCGCCCGCGGCATCACCACCACCGATGCGGAGCTGATGGACATGGTCTCCATCGGCTGGGCCACGCAGCGGCTGGTGAACCTTTACAGCGCGTGGCGGACGATGCTCCTCGACCTGCTCTACCGGCTCGGCCTGGATTCGGTGGCCGCCTTGCGAGGGCGGACCGATTTGATGACCCACTTGGACTACTCGTCATGAAACGGAACAGAGATCGTATTTTTAGGGGTGGCATGCCGTCACGTTGCGAAGCAACGGGTCGGCATGTCGTGGTGCGATCCCACATGCCGACCCACGGCTGCGCCGTGTGACGGCATGCCACCCATCCGTCCCATTTATCAAAAGAATAAGACATGCCAGCGCTGAGACACTCCACGAACCTCTCCGACGCATCGAACTTCCGCGCGGAAGCCTACCGGCTCTCCCGCGCCGCGATGCGCCCGGCGGAGCCCTGGTTCGACCGGCCGCAGGAAGCCGAAGGCGGCTGCGGGGTGACCGGCTTCGCCTGCTCGATCCCCGTCCGCGGCCGGCACATCTACGAGCCCTCGATCCAGATGCGCAACCGCGGCAACGGCAAGGGGGGCGGCATCGCGGCCTGCGGCCTGGTGCCGGAGGAGTTGGGCGTATCGCGGAAGGTCCTCGACGAGGACTACATTCTCCAGATTGCGCTCTTGGACCCCACGGCCCGCGGCGAGGTGGAAAAGACGTTCGTGGAGCCGTTTTTCGACGTCGACCAGGGCGGTCTGATCGCGACGGTCGACGATCATCGCGATGTGCCGCTGCTGGAAGTCCGCCCGCCCGACGTGGCCCGGTATTTCGTCCGCGTGAAGCCGGCGGTGATCGCGCGTTTCGCCGCCGAAAAGGGGCTGCAAAACCTCACCCAGCGCGAAATCGAGGATGAGTTCGTCTACCAGAACTCGATCCGGCTGAACGACCGCTACTATGCCTCGCTGGGCGACAAGCGGGCCTTCGTGATGTCGCACGCGCGGAACCTCATCATCTTGAAGATCGTGGGCTTCGCCGAGGCCACGGTGCAGTATTACCGCATGGGCGACACGCGGGCCCACGTCTGGATCGCCCATCAACGCTATCCGACCAAGGGCCGCGTGTGGCATCCCGGCGGGGCCCACCCCTTCATCGGCATGAACGAGGCCCTGGTCCACAACGGCGACTTCGCCAACTATCACGCGGTCTGCGAATACCTGGCCGGGCGGAACATCTTCCCGCAATTCCTCACCGACACCGAAGTCTCGGTGCTGCTGTTCGACCTGTGGAACCGCGTCTATCGCTATCCTTTGGAGTACATCATCGAGGCCCTGGCGCCGACCGGCGAGATGGATTTCGATCGCCTGCCGCTGGAAAAACAGCGGATCTATCGGCAGATCCAGGCCGCGCACATCCACGCTTCCCCCGACGGACCTTGGTTCTTCATCATTGCCCGCAGCCTCGCCGAGACCGGCCAGTTCCAGTTGGCCGGCATCACCGACACCTCGATGTTGCGGCCGCAGGTGTTTGCCATCCAGCAGGGCGAGGTCTCCATCGGACTGGTGTGCTCGGAAAAGCAGGCCATCGACGCCACCTTGGCGAGCCTGGCCGCGGAAGATCCCCGCTTCACGCCCGTGGCCGATAGCTACTGGAACGCCCGCGGCGGCAGCTCCACCGACGGCGGCGCGTTCCTGATGACGGTGTCTCCGGCCACGGCCGAGCGACCGGTCGAAGGAAACGGCCAGGCGGCGACCAACGGCCACTACCAATTGCAGATCGCCGACAAGTTCGGCCGCGCGGTGACCATTCCGGCCGGCCAGGCACACTGCAATCTGTCGTGTCCGCCCATCTCCGGCCCGCATCCCGAAGATATCGCCGCGATCGATCGCGCGATCGCCGAGAGTTCCGCTGGCGGCTTGTACGCCGCCATGGCGTTGTTCCTCCACTTCCGCGACGGTCTGCCGCAATGGGATTACGATCGCTTGCGGCGGTTCGCCGAGGAGCTGGCCGCGCGGAGCGCCAGCGCCGCCCCGGCGCTGGGCATCGAAGCCCTGACGTTGGCGATGGACCGTCGCTATGCGACCGGCGACAAGAAGCGCAGCTCCGTGCTCACCATCCTCCGCGGCGCCCTGGAGCAGATCTTCCAGGGCCAGCCGCTTGTGAACGACGAGTTAAAGAGCACGCATTGCCGCGTGAACTGGGATTCGCGCCGCGCGCTGCGCGGCCCCGCGGCGGGCGAGCTGGCACTGTTGATCGATGCCCGCGGCTTCGCGCCCGAGGGTCCCGATTGCGATGCGGCCTTGGCCCTGGAAGCCTATCGCCTGGGCTGGCGGCGGCTGGTCCATTTCAACACCCGCGGCACGCGCTTCCATGCGGTGGGCTTCGGCCCGCGCACCGATGGGCTGCGGATCGACTGCTACGACAACCCCGGCGATTACCTCGGTTCCGGCATGGACGGCATGGAAGTCCACGTTCACGGCAACGCCCAGGACCAGCTTTGCCAGATCGCCAAGCGGGGCAAGCTGGTGATCTACGGCGACGTGGGGCAAACCTTCCTCTACGGCGCCAAAGGCGGCGATTTCTACATCCTCGGCAACGCCGCCGGCCGCCCCATCATCAATGCCGTGGGGCGCCCCAAGGTGATCATCAACGGCACCGCGCTGGATTTCCTCGCCGAATCGTTCATGGCCGGCGATCCGCATTCCGGCGGCGGTTTCGCCATCGTCAACGGCTTGCGGTTCGACGAGTACGGCCGCGTGGTCCCTTTGGACAGGCCCTACCCGGGAAGCAACCTGCTCTCGCTGGCCTCCGGCGGCGCGATCTACATCCGCGATCCCCGCGCCACGTTGGTCGACGAGCAGCTCAACGGCGGAGTGTACCGCCCGCTGTCGGCCGCCGACTGGAAACTGATCCTCCCCTACTTGCGCGAGAACGAGCGGTTGTTCGACATCCGCATCGATCGCGACCTGCTCACGGTCGACGGCGTGCGCTGCGAGCCGCGCGAGGTGTACCGCAAGATCCTCCCCGCGCGAACGGCCGAATTGGAAATGCAAATGGAACAAACGGGGGCTACCTGATGTCCGACGCAATCACCTGGAAAGGCCCGGCCCTGGTCGACGAAGTCGAGCGCCGCAGCGGCACTCCGGTCAGCGCTTGCTTTCAATGCCACAAGTGCTCGACCGGTTGTCCGGTCGGCCCCGAGATGGACCTGCTCTCCAGCCAGGTCATGCGGCTGGTGCACTTGGGCGCGGAAGCCGACGTGCTCGAATCCCGAGCGATCTGGCTCTGCGCGTCGTGCGAGGCCTGCACCACCCGCTGCCCCATGGAGATCGACATCGCCGGCGTGATGGACGCCCTGCGGATCATGGCGGTCGAGCGGCAAGCGGACGGTGCGGACGCCCGCGCGGAGATCTTCAATCGCAGCTTCCTCGGCAGCGTGCGGCGGCACGGCCGGGTATTCGAGCTGGGTATGATGACCGCCTACAAGCTCCGCAGCGGCGATCTGCTGGCCGACGTCGGCAAGTTTCCCGCCATGCTTGCCAAGGGGAAGATCGGCCTGTTGCCCAAGCGGAGCGGCGCCGCGGCCCAAGTGCGGGAGGTGTTCCGCCGCGCTGAAGAAGAGGAGAAGCGGCCATGAAGTACGCCTTCTTTCCCGGATGCAGCCTGGAGACCACGGCCTGGGATTTCGCCCAGTCGGCCCGCGCGGTCTGCGCCGCCTTGGGCGTCGAGTTGGAAGACATTCCCGACTGGGTCTGCTGCGGCTCCACGCCCGCCCATGCCAGCAACGCCTCGCTGGCCACGGCCTTGCCGGTGGTCAATCTGCAAAAGGCGCGGGCGATGGGGCATCCCGTGGTTACGGCCTGCGCCTCGTGCTACGCCCGGCTGCGGACCGCCAACCATCGGCTTCGCGCCGACGCCGCCGAGTGCGATCGCATGGAGCGGGTCACCGGCGCGCGTTACGACGGCGACGTCGAGGTCCTGCACGTGCTGGACCTGCTGGTCAACCGGCTGGGAATCGCGGCGATCCGGGCGCAAATCAAGCGGCCGCTCTCAGGCCTGCGGGTGGCCTGCTACTACGGCTGCCTGTTGTCGCGGCCGCCGGAAATCGTGGCCTTCGACGATCCCGAGCACCCCGCGTGTATGGACGACCTGGTGGCTGCCGCCGGCGCGGAACCGGTCGCCTGGCCTTACAAAACCGAGTGTTGTGGGGCGAGCCTGGCGATGACCGAACCGGCGGCGGTAAGCCGCTTGGGCCACCGCTTGTTGTCGATGGCCCGCCTCGCAGGCGCGGCGTGCGTCGTCGTGGCCTGCCCTTTGTGCCAGATGAACCTCGATTTGCGGCAGCGCGACGCCACGGCGGCCCACGGGGAACTGCCGCCGACCCCGGTGCTGTACGTCACGCAGCTCTTGGGGTTGGCCCTGGGCATCCCGGCCGAGGAGTTGGGATTGGGAGCCTTGACGGTCCGCGCCGATGGGTTGTTCGCAGGGATGAAGGTTGAAGGATGAATTTAACCGCTTGCGGTTTCGCCAGGGTCGAAGGCCCCGGGAAGGATGAAGGATGAAACTGTCCACTGACAACTGTCAACTTTCAACCAACAACGGCAAAGAGCCGGTCGGCGCGGTGCTGGTGTGCGGCGGCGGCGTGGCGGGGATCCAGGCCTCGCTGGACCTTTCCGCCGCCGGTTATCGCGTCTGCCTGGTCGAAGAAAATCCGACCATCGGCGGCACGATGGCCCGGCTCGACAAGACCTTCCCGACGGGCGATTGCGCCACGTGCATCATCTCGCCCAAGCTGGTCGAGTGCATGCGCGACCAGAACATCGACGTGATGACCATGACCGACGTGGTCAAGCTCGAAGGCGAGCCGGGCAACTTCAAGGCCACCCTGCGGCGCCGGCCGCGCTACGTGGACTTGAGCAAGTGCAAGGCCTGCGGCGACTGTAGCGCCGTTTGCCCGGTCGAAATGTCCAGCCGCTACGAGGCCGGTTTGGCCGGACGCAAGGCGATCGACCGGCCTTTTGCCCAGGCGTCGCCCAACGCCTTCTTCATCACCAAGCGCGAGCGTGCGGCGTGCAGTTCCGGCTGCCCCATCGATACCGGCGTGCAGGCCTACGTGGCCCTGATCGCGGTCGGCAAATTCCAGGAAGCGGCCGAAAACATTCGCCGCGACAATCCGCTGCCGTCGATCTGCGGCCGCGTCTGTTTTCATCCCTGCGAAACGGGGTGCAATCGCGGCCAACTGGACGAGTCCGTCAACATTCGCGCCCTGAAGCGATTCGCCCTCGACCAGTTTCCCGACTCCGAGCCGCCGCGGCCCGCCCCGGCCAGCGGAAAGCGGGTGGCGATCATCGGCTCCGGTCCGGCCGGCCTGGCCGCGGCGCATGGCCTGGCGCTGGCCGGTCATGGGGTCGAAGTGTTCGAATCGCTCCCGGTGTTGGGCGGCATGCTGGCCGTGGGCATCCCCGATTATCGCCTGCCGCCGGAGGTGCTCCGCCACGACCTCGTGGCGATCGAGTCGCTGGGCGTGCAGTTCCACGTGAACACCGAAATCGCCGAGAACCCGTCGCTTACCGTGACGCGAAGCGAAAGGTTTCCCTCGCCCGCGCAGCGGGAGAGGGTGGCGAGGAACGAGCCGGGTGAGGGCGGTCAGAACTGTGAAACGACGGGCGTTCCGCCAACCTCCCTCACCCCCGGCCCCTCTCCCGCAAGCGGGAGAGGGGAGTTTCCGTTCTTCGTCCTTCATCCTTCATTCTTGCCCTTCGACGCGGTCTTCGTCGCCACCGGGGCCCACCAAAGCCGCAAACTGGACATTCCCGGCGAAGATTGCCAGGGCGTGATCCATGGCGTCGATTTCCTCCGCCAGGTGGCGCTGAGCAGAAAAGGGGTCGGGAACCTTTTGTGCGAAGCACCCGAAGGGCCGTTCCGGCAAGAGGTTCCCGACCCCTTTTCTGTCGCCGGCAAGCAGGTGGTGGTCGTCGGTGGCGGCAACACCGCAATCGATGCCGCGCGAACGGCCGTCCGCCTTGGCGCCGCCGTGACGCTGGTCTACCGCCGCTCGCGCAACGAAATGCCCGCCGAAGCGGCCGAGGTCGATGCGGCTTTGGCCGAAGGAGTCGCAATGCACTACCTGGCCGCGCCGGTGCGGGTGGTCGCCGAGAGCGGCCGGGTCTGTGCGATCGAGTGCGTTCGCATGGAACTGGGCCAACCGGACGCCAGCGGCCGCCGCAGGCCACTGCCCGTCGCGGGATCCGAATTCCGTATCGCCGCCGAGACGCTGATTCCCGCGGTGAGCCAATCGTCGGATCGGAAGCTGGCCGAACTGCTCGGGCTTCGCCTCACCGATGCCGGCACCATTGCCGCCGATGAGTTGACGATGGCCACCTCCGCAGCGGGAATCTTCAGTGGCGGCGACGTCGTTTTGGGGCCGTCGAGCGTGATCGACGCCATCGCGCATGGCAAGCGCGCGGCGCTGGCGATCGACAACTACCTCTCCGGCCACAACCTGGATCGCGGCTTGAAACCCCGTACCGAGCGTGCTAATCCGCTTTCTCAGGCGGATCTGAAGGAGCTCCGCCGCAAGACGCCGCGGACCACGCGCGTCGCGCCCGGCGAGATCCTGCCGGGCCAGCGGGTGGCCGGTTTCGGCGAGGTCGAGCAATCCTACACGGCCGAACAGGCGCGGCAGGAAGCCCAGCGGTGCCTCAATTGCGGCGGCTGTTGCGAATGCCTCCAGTGCGTGAAGGCCTGCCAGCCCGGGGCCATCATCCACGATGAGCAAGAGCAAACCGTGGAGTTGGAAGTGGGCGCGGTGCTGCTGACTCCCGGCTTCGAGGCCTTCGACGCCCGGCGGCGCGGCGAATTCGGTTTCGGCTACGCCGCCAACGTGCTGACCAACGTGCAGTTCGAACGGATGCTCTCGGCCTCCGGCCCCACGCAGGGACACATTCGCCGTCCCAGCGACGGCCAGGCCCCCAGGCGGCTGGCGTTCATCCAGTGCGTGGGCTCGCGCGATTCGGGCTGCGACAATGACTACTGCTCCTCGGTCTGCTGCATGGCGGCCACCAAGGAGGCCATACTGGCCAAGGAGCACGAGCCGGGCTTGGAGGTGACGGTGTTCTACCTCGACCTCCGCGCTTTCGGCAAGGATTTCGACCGTTACTGCGAACGGGCCAAGCGGGAGGGTGTGCGTTATGTGCGGTCGTTCATTTCCACCACCTATGAAATGCCCGACAGCGGCAACCTGCGGCTGGTCTATTTCGATCCGCAGCGGAAGCAAGTTGAAGACGAGTTCGACATGGTCGTGCTCTCGCTGGGACTGGAGCCCAGTGCGAGCCTGGTCGGCCAGGCCGAGCGGCTCGGCGTGGACCTGAACCGCTGGGGATTCGCCTTGACCAATGAACTTCACCCGCTGGATACCTCGCGGCCGGGCGTGTTCGTCGGCGGGGCCTTCCAGGAGCCCAAAGACATTCCCGACACCGTGATGCAAGCCAGCGCGGCCGCGGCCCGGGCGATGGCCCTGCTGCAGAGCGCGCGCGGCAGCCGCGTGAAGACCAAGAGCTACCCGCCGGAGCGGGACGTGACCGACGAGCCGCCGCGGGTGGGCGTCTTCGTCTGCCATTGTGGCAGCAATATCGCCGGGGTGGTCGACGTGCCGCGGGTGGTGGCGGCCGCAGCCGGTTTCGCCGGCGTGGCCCTGGCCGAGCATGCCGTCTACACTTGCGCCGACGATAGCCAGGAGCAGATCAAGCAGAAGATCGCCGAGTATCGCCTCAACCGCGTGGTGATCGCCTCCTGCACGCCGCGGACCCATGAGCCGATCTTCCGCGACACGTTGCGCGACGCCGGACTCAACCCCTTCCTGCTGGAAATGGCCAACATCCGCGACCAGTGCTCCTGGGTCCACTCGGCCGATGCCGAACAGGCCACGCTGAAGGCCATCGACCTGGTGCGGATGTCGGTGGGCCGGGCCGCCCGCTTGCGACCGCTCGTCCAGGAAATGGTTCCGGTCAACCGCGCCGCGCTGGTCGTAGGCGGCGGCATCGCCGGGATGACGGCCGCGGTGGCCCTGGCCGAGCAAGGTTTTCCCGTGCACCTGGTTGAGAAAGACGGCGAGCTTGGCGGCACCAGCCGGCAGATCCACGCCACGCTCGACGGCCAGGACGTGCAGGCCTTGCTCGCCGACACCATCCGCCGCGTCGAGTCCAGCCCACGCATCACGGTCCATCGCGGCGCCACGGTGTCCAAGGTCGAAGGGCACATGGGCGGATTCCATTCGCAGATCGCCTCCGCGCAAGCCGTGCAGGAAGTCAAGCACGGCGTGGTGATCCTGGCCACCGGGGCCACGGAGCAAAAACCGGAGAGCTTCGGCTACGGCCGCGACCCGCGGGTGCTCACGCAACTGGAGCTCTCCGACCGCCTGGGCCGCGGCGAGCTTTCGCTGCCGGCGCAGCCGACGGTGGTGATGATTCAATGCGTCGAGCAGCGCGACGAGCGGCGCCCCTATTGCAGCCGCGTCTGCTGCACCACGGCCGTGAAGAATGCCTTGGCCATCAAGGCCCGCTTCCCCGGGGCGCGGGTCATGGTATTGTATCGCGACATGCGGACCTACGGTTTCCGCGAAGCCGCCTATCGCGAGGCGCGGGAGAAAGGCGTGTTGTTTGTCCGCTACGAGCCGGAGCAGCCGCCACGGCTGGAAGTCGGACCGGGAAAAGGGGTCGGGAACCTTTTGCCGGAACGGCCCTCCGGGTGCTGCGCACAAAAGGCTCCCGACCCCTTTTCGCTCCGCGTGGAAGTCGTCGAGCCGGCGCTGGGACGGACCTTGGCCGTCGAGCCGGACCTGGTGGTGCTGGCCGCGCCGCTGGCGCCGCGGGCCGATCGGCAGACGCTCTCGGAGCTGCTGCGGGTGCCGCTGAATGCCGACGGGTTCTTCCTGGAAGCGCACATGAAATTGCGGCCCGTCGATTTCGCCAGCGAAGGGCTGTTCCTCTGCGGCACGGCGCATGCTCCGAAATTCATCAGCGAGAGCATTGCCCAGGCCCATGCCGTGGCCGCCCGGGCGGCGTCGATCCTCTCCAAGAAAAACATGCCGGTGGGCGGGCAGACGGCCTGGGTCGATCCCGAGAAGTGCATCTCCTGTATGACCTGCGTCCACGTTTGTCCCTACCGGGCGACGCAGGTGGGCCGCGACAACAAGGCCGAAGTGCAGGGCGTGGTGTGCATGGGGTGCGGCAGTTGCACCGCGGAATGCCCGGCCCGGGCGATTACGCTGCGGCACTACGCCGACGCGCAGATCCTCGGCGCGATCGACGGCCTGTTGGGCAGCGACTATTATGCGGCGCCGCTGGAGTTGGCCTATCCGGAGCAAGTCGGCGTGGCGGTGCCCCGCTGGCACAGGGGCTGAAAAGTAGGGTGGGTCGAGCGTAGCGAGCCCCACCACAAGAACTCAATGAAAGATGGTGGGGCTCGTTTCACTCGACCCACCCTACAAGAACTTAAACACCATGAACCAAAACCAACAACCGCTGATCCTGGCCTTTTGTTGCCACTATTGTGCTTATGCGGCGGCCGACCTGGCCGGCTCGATGCGGCTGCAGTATCCCGGCGACGTGCGGGTGTTGCGGCTGCCTTGCACCGGCAAGATCGAAGTGAACTATATCCTGGCGGCCTTCGAGCGCGGCGTCGACGGCGTGATTGTGGCCGGTTGCCTGGAAGGGGGCTGCCATTTCCTGGAGGGCAACCTGCGGGCACGGCAGCGGGTCGAGCGCGCCCGGCAGATCCTGGCCGAGATCGGCCTGGAGCCGGAGCGGCTGGAGATGTTCAACCTTTCGTCGGCCGAAGGCGGCCGTTTTGCGGAAATTGTCACCGAGATGCACCAGCGGCTCTGCCGCCTGGGCCCCAGCCCGTTGCGGCCCGATCCACAAAGGGTCGAGGAAAACGTGCGGGAATTGGCCCGGCAAGCGGAAGCCGCTTTGGCAGGAGAAGCAAGATGATCGTTGCCGATCGGAAGAACGTGCGGGAAATCCGCGACTCTATCAAGGACCACGACCGCGTGTTGCTGGTGGGCTGCGGTACCTGCGTCACCGTGTGCCTGGCCGGTGGCGAGCGGGAGATCAACATCCTCGGCTCGGCGCTGCGGATGTCGCTGAAGCTGATCGGCCGCGGCGCGGTGGTGGTCGATGAGTGCACCATCGAGCGGCAGTGCGAGAACGCCTTCATCGACGCCTTGGCCCCGCACGCGGCCGAGTACGACGCGATCTGCTCGTTCGGCTGCGGGGCGGGCGTGCAGGCCCTGGCCGAGCGGTTCCCCACCACGCCCGTCTACCCGGGGCTCAACACGCAGTTCATCGGCATCCTCGAAAGCCAAGGGGTGTGGACGGAGAAGTGCGCCGGTTGCGGCAACTGCCGGCTGGGCGAGTTTGCCGGGATCTGCCCCATCGCCCGCTGCGCGAAGCGGCTGTTCAACGGTCCTTGCGGCGGCTCGCGGGAAGGCAAGTGCGAAGTGCGGCCGGAGCTGGAGTGCGGCTGGCAGTTGATCTACGATCGCGCCAAGTCGTTGGGCCAGCTCGACCGGCTGCTGCCAATCGCCGCGGTGCACGACTGGTCGACCGGCCTGGACGGCGGGCCGCGGAAGGTGGTCCGCGAGGATCAGCGGATCGAGGGAAGATAGTGGGGGAGTGGGGAATGAGCTCGTGACCGCGACTTTTCAGTTAATCCTATCGCGTTCTTTGGCGGTAGACAATCTTCTTTATTCGAGCGGCTGTCGTCCGAAGCAGCGGCCCCTTTAAGTCGTGCTCCCACACACGGATTACGCACCAGCCCAAACAGAGAAGCGACTCCGTTTGCCTCAAGTCCCGTGCGGAGTTGTCATTTATCTTCTCGCACCACCAGGCCGAATTCTTTTTCGGAACCGTGAAGTGATCGGGACAGCCGTGCCAGAAGCACCCATCGACGAACACGCAGACCCGCGCCGCGGGGAACACTACATCGGCACTGCACTTGTATGCGGCCTCGGGCCTTCTATCCTTCCGGAAACGCAGCCCCAAACGATGCAGCTGGCTGCGCAGTCGAACCTCCGGAGCCGTGTCTCGGGATGTGTTCGCCTGCATAACCCTGCGAACGAGCGGGGACGACGCCCTTGGCGCTCTTGCTCGAATAGACTTACGAACCAGGGATCTCGTCATCAGCGTCATCCGGCATGGGGTCCTCGCCATTGCCACGATCGTCCGAAGCGTGGCGGTCGATGTGCAACACTTCGCCCCCCACGATGATGACAATCGAGTCTTCGCGACACCGGGCAGTCAAATCGGGTAGGCTTTCTCCCGCCTTTTCCAGCAAATCCTGAATTGGCGTTCGCACATACGTATCCAGGAACTTCGACATCGTGCTGCCCGCGAGCTCGTCCAAGTGCTGCCACGCCGCCTCGCCCACATATACCTCGCCATCTTCTTCGCGAAACGCCTTGATGAGCGCCGTCAGTTTCGGATTTGAAGTGCTGTCCATGCAGACTAAGACAGGCTGGTAGCCACTTTGGCGGCAGTCCACGGGGAAGTCCAATTCTTCCTGCCAACGCCCTTGACCTGATGCGGCAATCGTCACACGAATCTTCAGTTCGTAGGCTCTCCTTTCCAAAAGACAGTCGACTTGTCGCCCCTTCGTCGTGTCGCTGTGCCGCTTGACGGGGCTCTTCTTGGCTGGGGCAGGGGTACCACCGATCGCATAGGCGATAATCGGCTCGAAGAGGTAACCAGTCTCCTGCCCGGCGCGATTGTCAATATCAAAGAACCACTTTCGCCAAAACATCAGCCCGGCCAACGCATCGCCGCTGAGTTTTCCATATTGTAACAATCCGCGGGGTCCGACTTGTTCCAGCGTGGGGAAAGGCTGGGTGCATAGAATCAACTCGTACTTAAGACGCGCCTTGTGTAACGCCGCCAAGCATGCGAAGTACGTGTCGGAGTCGGAGTTCGCTGCCACCAAGCGTTCGTACAGCGCGTGGCAATCGTGCCCGTCGACTACGAGCGACGCGAGCGGGCCGTCGGTGAAGAACGGCGGAAGCACCCTTGGTAGTTCTGGAAACAGCGCGGACAGTCCCAAGTCGCGAACAATCGTCGCAACAAGGTATGAGCACATTCCGTCGGTTAAGGCGATCGCTTGACCGCTGTTGCTCAGCGATCTTGCCTTCTGCCAGATTGCCGCCTGCGATTTGGTCAATCCCATAGTAGTTTCTGACGAGTGTTCGTGAGTGCCTTTCGAAATCGAGCGTTGACCCGTCGAGTAACGTCCTCCAGGATCGGACTCATTCCCGTTGAAAGAGTCGGAATGAAGGACAACAGCGCACCCGGGCCGTCATCTGATACGTTTGCTCGCTGCAAGTCGTCGCGTAGACTCATCGCAATTGCTTCCGCGAGCACCGGAGGCACCGCGTTGCCGATCAGTTGTATCTTCTCGGACTGTTTTCCAAAGAACTGAAAGTCCAAAGGGAATGTCTGCAGAACGGCACACTCGCGTATCGTGAGAATTCGATGCTCGGTCGGGTGCAGAAAATCACGAAGAGCGCCACCGGTAATTGCCTTGGAGGGTTCATCGCCACAAAGTCGCCGCAAGCCAGCGGGTGCTCCGCCGCGTTTTTCCGTGGGGGTGCCGTCCATGACTCGCCGAAACGCCCGTCGACGGTAGCTCTCATGCCAGAGCTCTTCAGGAAGATCTCGCATACGTTGCCCGGGCTGAAGCATTTCCGCTCGTCGCAGGTCGTCTCCTGTTAGGGGAGTGACAACGTGGTCAGCGATTCCGATGGCTGATCCGCCCGACAGCGGTGGCAGTACACTGAGTGCCTCGGCGATCGTTGGAGCTGGAGTCGCGCGGTAGCCGTTGCCAAGCTGCGCTCCGGGCGCCCCGAACGCAGCATGCGTTGGTTTCGGAAAAGACGGTTCCCAACCAAGACCACCGACTGCGATAACCCGTTTGCGATGTTGCGGAACGCCGTAGTTCGCCGCATTGACCTTGCGGAGGTGAACTCGATACCCCGCTTCAATAACCGGTTCTAGGAGCTGAAAGATGAACTTCCCGTTCACACCCGTCAGGAATCCCTCAACGTTCTCGAACACGAAGGCAGTTGGTCTGTACTGCGCGATCAGGCGTGCAAAAACGGTGACAAGCGAATTCCGCTTGTCGTCGATGCTCCTCCTTCCTGCGGAAGAGAAACCCTGACAGGGCGGCCCACCCACCAGAACGGCGGAAGGCGGCAGTTGGCAATCCTGGTGAATTTCCGCTTCGGTGACATGATCCCCGACGTTCGCACGGTAGGAATCCACCGCTGGCTTCCAGTGGTCCACCGCATGGATTATTTCAAATCCAGCGCGACGGAATCCGAGCGACATTCCCCCCGCGCCGCAAAAGAGGTCGACTACGGTCAGCGGGGCGTATAATTTCGACATCATTCGCCGTCCATGGGGCAAATCGGGGCCAGCGCGATCCTATTGATCCCACTAGTCTACCCGTCGGAGGAGAATTCGTTAAGCCCCGCAGCCCCCGATAGCCACACTTGGGGGTTAGTCCGGATCGGGTTCACGCCGGGTCGCGCGGCCCATGACGCGTGGGATTCCGCGTGCCCGGGAGGTCGACCGACCGGCGCTGACGGCACGTACGTGGATAGTGTGTTCGGCAAGGGGTCGTGGCTCATGCCTCCCACTCCCTTTCTCCCCCACTATTCCTCCGCGGCTCTCAGCCGCGCCAACACGTTCAGGTCTTCCAGCGTCGTGGTGTCGCCCAGCGTCGCGCGGCCCGCGGCAATGTCCCGCAACAGCCGCCGCATGATCTTGCCGCTGCGGGTCTTGGGCAACGCGTTGGTGAAGCGGATATCGTCGGGCACCGCCAGCGCGCCGATCTGTTGGCGGACGTGATTCTTCAATTCTTGCCGCAGCTCCTCGCTCGGCTCGTGGTCGGCCGCCAGGGTGACGAACACCGCCACCGCTTCCCCCTTGATCTCATCGGGACGGCCCACCGCCGCGGCTTCGGCCACCGCCTCGTGGCTCACCAGCGCGCTTTCGATCTCGATCGTGCTCAGCCGGTGACCGGACACGTTGAGCACGTCGTCGATGCGGCCCATGATCCAGTAGTAACCGTCCTCGTCGCAGCGGGCGTTGTCGCCGCAGAGATACTTGCCGGGCACGTGCGACCAGTATTGCTCCCGGTAACGCTCATCGTCGCCCCAGATGCCGCGGAGCATGCCCGGCCAGGGGCGGTTGATCACCAGCCAGCCCCCCTTGCCGGTCTCGACCGGCCGGAAGTCCTCCCCCACCACCTCCGGCATGATCCCCGGCAGCGGCTTGGTGCAACTGCCCGGCTTGAGCGGAATCGCGCCGGGCAGCGGAGTCATCATGATCCCGCCGGTCTCGGTTTGCCACCAGGTGTCGACGATGGGGCAGCGGCCGCCGCCGATCTTCTGGTGATACCACATCCAGGCCTCGGGATTGATCCCCTCGCCCACGCTCCCCAGCAGCCGCAGGCTGGAGAGGTCGTGGCGCTCCACATACTCGTCGCCCCAGCGGATGAAGGTGCGGATGGCGGTGGGGGCCGTGTAGAGAATGCTCACCCGGTACTTCTCGATCAGTTCCCACCAGCGGTCCTTGTCGGGCCAGTCGGGCGACCCTTCGTACATCAACAGCGTGGCGCCCGCCGAAAGCGGCCCGTAGACCACGTAGCTGTGCCCGGTGATCCAGCCGATGTCGGCCGTACACCAGAACAGATCCTCGTCGCGGAGGTCGAAGACCCACTCGGTGGTTTTTTTCACGAACAGGTTGTAGCCGGCCGTGGTGTGCTTGATGCCCTTGGGCTTGCCGGTCGAGCCGCTGGTATAGAGGATGAACAGCGGGGCTTCGCTGTCCAGAGGCTCGGCCGGGCAATGGGGCGAGGCCTGCTCCATCAGGTCCTGCCACCAGAAATCGCGTCCTTCTTTCATCTTCACGGCGCAGCCCGTGCGGCGGACCACCACGCACTTTTCCACGGTGGGCGACTTTTCCAAGGCCACGTCCACGTTTTCCTTGAGCGGGATCTGCTTGCCGCGGCGCCAGCCGGAGTCGGCGGTGATTTGCAGCTTGGCGGCCGCGTCGTTATTGCGGTCGGCGATGGCCTCGGCCGAGAACCCGCCGAAAATCACGCTATGCACCGCGCCGATCCGCGCGCAGGCGAGCATGGCGATCATCAACTCGGGCACCAGCGGCATGTAGATCGAAACCACGTCCCCCTGGCGAATCCCCAGCGACTTCAGCACGTTGGCGAACTTCGCCACCTCGTGGTGCAGCATCTGGTAGGTGAACACCCGCACGTCGCCCGGCTCCCCCTCCCAGATCACCGCCGCCTTGTTCCGCCGCTCCGTGCCCAGGTGGACATCGAGGCAGTTGTACGAGACGTTGGTCTGACCGCCCACGAACCACTCGGCGAACGGCTCGCTCCACTTCAGCACCTGGGTGTAGGGCTTGAACCAGTGCAGTTCGCCGGCCAACTTTCCCCAGAAGGCGGGGGTGTCGGCCGCCGCTTCACACCACAGTTGCTCGTACTGCTGGAGCGACTGGATGCGGGCTTTGGCAGCGAACTCCGGCGGCGGCGCGAACAGCCGCTCCTCTTTCATCATGTGGTCGATCTGCCCCGATTTTACCTCTGCCGCGCGGCGTGCCTCTCCCATCGCTGCTCCTTCCCCAGGGCCTTCTCTGCCGAATCTTGTCGGATCGTGCCGTAGAACGGGAACCGCCGGACGGGATTCTAGAGCCGTCCAAATGGGGAGTCAATCGGCAAATTACCTACCCGGGCTGTTTTTACAGGATCGCCAGGGGATTGCGGCGCTCTTCCAGCGTGCCACGGGTGACGCCCACGCGGTTGGCGGCCTGCAATTGCCGCCAGACGTCGCTCGCCGAAACCCGGCCCGCCAACAGCTCGCGATATAGCCCGATGACGCGGCCCGTCTCGGCCACGGCCGTCTCGCGGAGCAATTCCACGCGGAAATGCCGCACGCCGCGCTCCACCAGCAGCGGCACGACTTCCGCCGCGCTCTGCGGCCGGGCGTTATAGAGGGTGTTGCGGCAGCCCACGTCGGCCGTGAGCAAATGCTGCATGCCGATGCGGTCGCGGAGCTCGACGGTGTGGCGATCGCAGGGCCGGCCGCAGTTGGTCTTATCGGTGCCCGGCGAGAGCGTCGCGCAAAACACGCAGTGCTCCATATGGAACAACGGCATGTGCTGATGGATCACTACCTCGAGCCACTGCGGCGGCACGGCCCGGACCAGGTCGAGCAATTGGTCGCGGTTCATGTCGTAGCACGCCGTGACGCGGTCGGCGCCGCGCGCGCGCAGCAATTGCACGGTCAATTCGTTGGCCGCGTTGAGCGAGAAATCGGCTACCCGCTCCAGCGGCAGCTCGCGGTAGAAGGCCAATCCGGAGAGGTTGCGAACGAGGATCCCCTCGGCGCCCTGCTTGGCCAGCATGCGGAAGATGCCCATTTCGGCCGGCTTCTGGATCCGTGGCGTGGCCAGCAAGATCTCCGCGCCAACCGCGTGCGCCTGGGCGACCGCTTCGCGATACTCGCGGATGTCCTGAAAGTCGACCATTACGCTGCGGACGTCGCAACCCAACACCGCATGAAGCTGCAAGAGCGAGCGGCAGAGCACGTGGATTTGCGGTTGGTCTTCCTGAGGCAGTTGAACGGTCTTCCCTCTCCCGCTCATGGACGAGGGAAGCACGCTCTCCCGCAACACCCGCAGCAACGGCCCGGCCACGATCGTCCGCGGCGGCGGCTCGGCCAACGAGGCATCCAAGCGCTCGACCATCTCGTGCCGCAGCTTTCCCAACACGCTCAGCGGGATCATCGGCCGGCCTTCGACGCGGGCGTCGAGGTGCTGCAACTGGTAGACCGTGCCTCCCAGCCGGCCAAGCTGCTCGGCCAGCGTTTCCGCGGTGAGCGGATGTTTGCGGGCCTCTTCCAATGCCTGCGGCGACTCCAGCCGGCAATGGGCCCCCGACGACGCCCGGGCTTCGATCGTCAGCGGCCCGCCCACGGCCGCCCGGACCGTCACCTCCAACGGCACGCGGCGCTGTGGCGTCGCGCCGGCGAAGCTCTTCCGCAGCCGCCGCGCAAGTTCCGGATCGTCGGTCTTCCACAGCTTCTGCCCGATGTGAATTTCGTCCAGCCGCAGCGCGCCGTGGGCCAACGCCAACTCCACCACGCCCGCGGCCACGCTCCCTTCGATGGAGCGGCCGTTCTGGAAGACTTCGTAGACTCGGCCGCCTTGCTCGGCGTCCTCGCTGCGATCGCCCTCGAAGACAATGCCGTCGCCGCGCTTGATGGAAGTGGCCAGCTCGACCGCCACGCGGCCGCGGCCGACGGCCGTCACCTGGCCCAGGAACACGCCGCGATTGCTCGAGCTCAGCCCGGGCACCAAGGCCTTGTGGTCGCAGCCCCGCAGCCAGCCGTGGGAGAAGCCCCGGGAGAAAGACACTTCCATCTCTTCCACGTCGCGCGGCGGCAGCTCGACCGGCATACCCGCCATGGCCGTCTCGATCGCCTGGCGATAGTGGTGAGTGGTGGTGGCCACGTACTCCGCCGTCTTCAGCCGCCCTTCGATCTTGAAGGCCGACACGCCGGCCGCGATCAGTTCCGGGATCAGGGCATAGGCCGCCAGGTCTTGCGGACTGAGCAGGTATTTCCTGTCGCCCAGATCCACATCGCGGCCGTCGCAGACCAGCTCGTACTTCATGCGACAGGCCTGCGCGCATTGGCCGCGATTGGCGCTGCGTCCGCCGATCGATTCGCTCGTAAGACACTGTCCGGAATAGGCCACGCAAAGAGCCCCATGGACGAAGGCCTCCAGCCGCACGTCGGTCTGCTGGTGCATCTTGCGAATCTCGTCGATCGACAGCTCGCGCGGCAGCACCACCCGCTCGATGCCGAACTCCCGCAGCGCCTCGATGCACTCGGCGCTGCTGAGCGTCATTTGCGTCGAGGCGTGGATCGGCATCTCGGGACACACGCCGCGAACCAGCCGGGCCACGCCCAGGTCCTGGACCAGCAGGGCATCGACTCCTGCCGCCGCCACCTGCCGGATGGTCTCTTCCACCTCTTCCAGTTCGCTCGGAAAAACCAGCGTGTTGAGGGTCAGGTAGCCCTTCACTCCCCGGCGGCGGAGGAATGTCATCAGCTCGGCCACCGACTCCACGGGGAAATTGGTGGTGCGGGCCCGGGCGTTGAAGCCCCGCGTGAGCCCGAAATAGACGGCGTCGGCCCCGTTTTCCACGGCCGCCACCACGCAGTCGCGGTCGCCGGCCGGCGCGAGCAGTTCGGGGCGCGTAAGGGGCCGCACCGGCTCGGCCGAGGGGCAGTCGTTGCTCGTCGTGGAATCAGACACGTTGCGATCGATCCGGGATGGAGACGTGAAGGAAATCGGCGCCGTAAGGATATTGTATCCGCTCTCGACGCCGAAGAAGCGGAGAATCCACCTTGGAAGGCACCACGCAGAGGGACGCAGAGAAGGAGAAGCGAGGAAAAGAGCCACGGACGAAACACAGATGAAACACGGATGGAAAAGAACTATCCGTGTTCAATCCGTGTTCCATCTGTGGCCAATTGCCCGCTTTCCTCTGTGTCCCTCTGCGCCCTCCGCGGTAAAATCCTGCGTTGAAAAAGTCTCTAAATCTGCCCCACCAGCTCGCGGAAATAGCCGGGCACTTTCGCCGCGAAGGTAAGCCGTTTGCCGCTCACGGGGTGCTCAAACGAAATCGATCGGGCGTGCAGCGCCAGCCGCGGGTACGAGCCCGCCCGCTTTCCATATTTCCGGTCGCCCACGATGGGGTGTCCGATCCCGGCCAGGTGCACGCGAATCTGGTTCTTTCGGCCCGTCAAAAGATCCACCTCCAACAGCGTGAAGTCGTTCGTCTGCCGCAGCACTTGATACGCGGTGTGCGACAGCTTCCCCTTGGCGGGGTCTGAGGTGGAGTACACCACGTGGGCCTTGTTCTCCGCCAGGTAGGTCGTTATGGTCGCCGACGTCTGCTCGCAGCGGCCGTGCACGACGGCCAGATACTTCTTCTCCGTCTCGTTCCATTGGCCCTGCAAGCGGAGCTTGGCCGCTTCGCTCTTCGCGAAGATCAAGATCCCCGATGTCTCCCGATCCAGCCGGTGTACGATGAAGATTCGGTTTCGCGAGCGGGCCCGGCCCTGGCGAACGTAATCCGTGAGAATGAAGTAGGCGGTTCGCGTCTTGTCGGTCGCGGTGCCGATGGTCAACAAGCCCGCCGGTTTATCCACCACCAGAATGTCCTGGTCTTCGTAGAGCAGCACCAGCCCGCGGGCCAGTGGCCGGGGGCCGGAAGGCGAGTGTTTAGCCATGGAAATCAGCGATCAGCAGTCAGCGATCAGCGGTCAGCTTTCAGCCGAGACGCTGCGGGACGGGGTTGGTATTCGTCACAAGCTATTCTAACACGGGGTATTCCTGGGCGGACCCGGCGTCCCGTCATTCTGAGCACAGCGAAGAATATCGAGTGTTTCGCGAGACGACCGAGACCCATCGCTGGGCCCAGCCGCGACACTCAAGAAAGCTGACCGCTGATCGCTCTCACGGGCTCCGCCGGGCGTCGGCCTCGGAATGCGCCTTGGCCAACACGCTTTCCAGCGTCACCGGCCGGCCTCCCAGCCGCGCGCTCTCGTCGGCCGCTTCCAGGAAGGCGTAGATCTCCCACGTCTGCTGCGGGCTGACCGGCGGTTTCCCGGTCTCGAAGAAGCGGGCGATCTCGGCCAGCAGCGCCTCGTAGCCCTCGAACTTGTGCGTGGCGTCGATCCCTTTCTCGCCGAACACCGTGGCCCCGAAACCGACCTGACCCTGGCGGATGCCGCGCAACGTGCCCAGGCGGCCGTCGTCCCACGTGCCCACCACCAGGTCGCCGGTCTCGGTCTTCGCGCGGGCGACCGTCTTGCAGCCCGGCCCCATCACCGTGAAGAGCATTTCCGTGCCGTGGATACCGTAGTAGAACAGGTCGGGATGGCCGGGCAGGATCGACTTGCTGTTGCTATACGCATCGCAGCCCAGCACGCGGCCGATCTTCGCACTGTGGCAAAGCGCCAACAGGCCCGGGCCGTAGCGCAACGACGAGCTGGAGAACAAGGGCGTGCCGCTGGCCCGGGCCTGGCGATAGATCTCGATGATCTCGGCCAGCGAGGACGCCACCGGCTTGTCGATGAACAGCGGCTTCCGCGTGGTCCAGACCGGCCGGGCCTGCTCGGGATGCGGCCGGCCGTCGATGGAGAGCAGCAGCACGGCGTCGACTTTCTTCAGCATCGTGTCGATCGAATCGATCATCTCCACGCCCATCCCGCGGAGCAACGCAATGTTCTTCTGGATATTGTCGTTGCTGAAGGGGATGTCCGGGCTGAAGGCCGGGTAGGCGGCCACGACCTTCATCGCCGAAATCGGCGCCGCGGCATGCGGATCGTTGATGATCTTGGTCCAGGGCACGGCGTGCGCGTCCAGACCGATGATCCCCACCTTGATCGACCGCGCCGGCGGATCGGCATAGACCGCGGCCGCCGTCGCAATCGCGGCCAGCGTAAGAGCAGCTTCGACAACAATCGATGACCAACGCATGGGTAGTCCTCCTGGTATTTTGGCCTCTGAGCGATTACCAAAGAATAACTCCCCTCGCCCGCGGGCACCAGCCGAGGGCTGGTCGGGAGAGGAGCCGGGGCTAACAACTCCGCTGGCCCGCGCGCGGGCGAGGGGCCGGGGGTGAGGGCACCTGGCGTGGGCGGCACCGAAACCCACGCACAAATGTCCGGGCTACGGAAACTGGGAAGTTATTCTTCGGCGGAGCCTTAGAGATTATCTCAAAACAGTATTTCACCGCAGAGGGCACAGAGGGACGGCGAGGAAGAAGCTCAATTCGTGTCCTCTGCGAACCTCCGCGTTCTCCGTGGTGAGTCTTGAAATGGATTCTCGGCATACCAAGCATTGGCTGTGAACAATCGCGTATTGTTCCAGCAAGAACCGACATTATTACCCTCGTTCTTTCAGTTGCTATTGGCATATTTCACCTGGTATTTGCAGGTGCGGCAGGCCGACCACGACGCCAGGTTGTGTCCTCGCCGAGCCCTCCGCATCACGGACATCCGCAATCGTATGCCTGGAGTAGAAACACAATCCCCGCCGCTTGACACATTCAAAGGCGGCTCGCTATATCGCGACAGTTTAGGTGACGATTGTTACCTTAGGCATCTCTGCTTCCGACTTTTTCCAGCACGGCATTTTGTGAGCGTCGGCACCAGGGAGTGTGCTTATGCTCCGGCTCGGTTGGCGGCGCAGCGTTGGAAATCATAGCCCGTCGGGTTGGCGGAATACGCCTTACCGCGGCTCCCAATATGTCTGGATGCCGACGCATTTTTCGGCCGCCCGACGTCGCCTTGGCGGTCTTGAAACGAGTTCTTAAGAAGGTGGCCAAAACTTTTCCGGGATCAATCTTGGCTAACGCGCCCCTTGGCCTTCGCTTATAAGGATAGGGCTGAGGTTGTTGCATGGCCGGTAACACGAGAATAGCGTCAACGCCCATTGGCAAAAACATCGAGCCGACAGGTGGCAAGGGCACTCTGGCGGCGTGCCAAATATTGTCGGTCGCTCTGGATGTAAATCAGCGGGGCGACACTTAATCTATTGCGGAGACGTCTCTTCTTTCTCTCTCATCGCCAAGCGCTATCGGCGTCGTGATCGCCAAAGGGGTGTTCCATGTTTCTGCACGACTGGTGGCACGGTGGTAGGATTCGCAGCAAGTTGCGCCGGCGGCACGCGGCGCACAGACGGTTGAGCTTATCGGTCTTGCCGCGGGGCTTTGAACCTCTCGAAGTCCGTTGTCTGCTCTCCGGCTCTCCGCTGAGCACGATCGTGCCGGCCCTGGTGGCGCCGAACGACTCGGCGACGACCGGGACGGTCACCTCGCTGTCCGGCGCCGTTACGGCGACCGCAGGGCAATCGCCGTCCTTCTACTCCCACGTCTACCTGGCGAATTCCCATGTGTTGGCCACCGTCGGCGCGGTGACCCTCTTCGATGGCAGCACGGAGTTGGCCGCCGTCAGCGTCAATAGCTCTGGGGAAGCCGTTTTGCCGGCTGGCAAGCTGTCCGTTGGGAGCTACACGATAACGGCCCAGTACGACGGCACGGCCTCGTTCGCCGCCAGCACGTCCAACACGATACAACTGACGGTGTTGCCCTCAGGACCTACCAGATCGACGGGCTTCGACACGAGCTTCAGTATGACCTTTGCCAACCAGCCGGCAACCTATGAGACGGAGCTCGTGGGGCCGGTTTCCGGCACGCCGGCCACGGGCACCCTGACCCTGTCGGCAGAGGGCAACGTCCTTTACAGTCTGAACGTTGCCTCGACCCCGGTAAACAGCTCCGGTTATTACGTTATGCCGCTAGCCAGCATCCCCGACGGGCAATACCCTCTGGTGGTGACCTACAGTGGCGACAGCAACTACGATGGCTACGCGTCGGCTGTGGTGGAGCTGGTCCAGAACGACAAGCTGAGCGTGCAGGACTCGTCCACGGCGGCTGTGGGCCAGCCGTATACGGTGTTGGCGGCGATCAACACCGCGGCGGGGATCACCACCTCGGCCGGCGGGACCTTGACGCTGCTGGAAGGGACGACCGCCTTGGCCAGCGTGAACCTGGCCAAGGCCACGCCCAACAGCAGCGGCTATTACACCCTGGCGGACACGGCCGGGTTTGCGGCGGCCGGCACGCAGACCCTCAGCGTAGCCTACAGCGGCGATAGCAACCACGATGCCACGACGTCCAGCACTTTCACCTGCACCGTAACGTCGCCGCTGGTGACGACTAGCTTGGGAACCTCGGGCAGCAGCTCGGTGCAAGCGGGCCAGGCGTACACGCTGCTGGCACGGATCGATACGCCCACGGGCGTCACCACCGCGGCCACGGGGACCCTTTCGCTGATGCAAGGGACGGCCACCCTGGCCAGCGTGAACCTGGCCACGGCCACGCCCAACAGCAGCGGCTATTACACCCTGGCGGACACGGCCGGGTTTGCCACGGCTGGCAGCTACAGCCTCAGCGTGGTCTACAGCGGTGATAGCTCCTACGCGGCCGCAACGTACAACTTCACCTGCACCGTGACGTCGTCGCTGGTGGCCACAAGCTTAGGGACCTCGGGCAGCAGCTCGGTGCAAGCGGGCCAGGCGTACACGCTGCTGGCACGGATCGATACGCCGTCGGGGTTCACCACCGCGGCCACCGGCACCCTTTCGCTGCTGGAAGGGACGACCGCCTTGGCCAGCGTGAACCTAGCCACCGCCACGCCCAACAGCAGCGGCTATTACACCCTGGCCGATACGGCCGGGTTTGCCACGGCCGGCAGCTATGGCCTCAGCGTGGTCTACAGCGGCGATAGCACCTACGCGGCCGCAACCTACAACTTCACCTGCACCGTGACGTCGCCGCTGGTGGCCACAAGCTTAGGGACCTCGGGCAGCAGCTCGGTGCAAGCGGGCCAGGCGTACACGCTGCTGGCACGGATCGATACGCCCACGGGCGTAACCACCGCGGCCACCGGCACCCTTTCGCTGATGCAAGGGACGACCGCCCTGGCCAGCGTGAACCTGGCCACCGCCACGCCCAACAGCAACGGCTATTACACCCTGGCCGACACGGCCGGGTTCGCCACGGCCGGCAGCTACAGCCTCAGCGTGGTCTACAGCGGCGATAGCACCTACGCGGCCGCAACGTACAACTTCACCTGTACCGTGACGTCGTCGCTGGTGGCCACAAGCTTAGGGACCTCGGGCAGCAGCTCGGTGCAAGCGGGCCAGGCATACACGCTGCTGGCACGGATCGATACGCCCACGGGCGTCACCACCGCGGCCACGGGGACCCTTTCGCTGATGCAAGGAACGGCCACCCTGGCCAGCGTGAACCTGGCCACGGCCACGCCCAACAGTAGCGGCTATTACACCCTGGCCGATACGGCCGGGTTCACCACGGCTGGCAGCTACAGCCTCAGCGTGGTCTACAGCGGCAACAGCACCTACGCCGCCGCAACCTACAACTTCACCTGCACTGTGACGTTGTCGACGGCGGCGGCCCCCGCCTTTACGCTCACCGGCCCGACCGCAGGCACGTTCTCCGCGGGGCAAAGCGTGACGATCGGGTGGACGGCGGCCAACGTCGACGTGGGCGGGCCAACGAAGATCACCTTGGGCTACGACCCGGATGCCGCGGCCTTCGACGCGGACCAACGCTGGATCGAGGTCGATGGGGTCATCGCGGCCAACGGCACGAGCTCCTACAGTTGGAACACCACCGGCGTCGCTTCGGGGACCTACCACCTCAGCGGCTACATGTATGATTTCTCGAACGGCCAGGCGGTTTTCTCGCACCTCACTACGTCAATCGTAATCACCGGCGGCGCTCCCCCCGCCTTTACGCTCACCGGCCCCGGCGTGGAAACCTCTGCCCCCGGGCAAACCGTGACCATCCAGTGGTCGGCTGCCAACGTCGACCTGTCCGGGCCCACCAAAATCACCCTCGGTTACGACCGGGATGCCGCGGCCTTCGACGCCAACCAGCACTGGCTCGAGATCGACGGGGTTGCCGCGGCCAACGGCACGGGCTCGTACGCCTGGAACACCAGCGGAATGGCCGCGGGTACCTATTACCTCAGCGGCTACATGTATGATTTCTCGACCGGCCAAGCGGTTTTCTCGCACCTCACTACGTCGATCGTCATCACTTGATTCCTAAGAGGACTTCGATGCCCGCTTCGTACCGGCGGAACGAATTCCGTTGCTTGGTGTTTTTCAGGCAAACGGAATGAACTCCGTTGATCGATTCTTAATGGCAGCAGCGCCGAGGAGCCGGGCAGCAACTGCTGCAGACCGGCACGGTGACCGTCTGGGCCACCAACTTGCACACCGGCACTTGGATCTGATGCTGCTCCTGGTACGGAACCATCACCGTAACAAGCTGCGTGTGGCTTTCCGGAACACAGCGATAGGCGCACACCTGCTTGGCAACGACGTATCGCTGTGGCACGTAGGTGCAACAAGTGACCTGATGCGACACCATCTCCGTCACGCACCTGCAAACCTGCACCGAACAGGTCCGCACTTCCGGCCGGCAAACCGTCACCGAGCATTGATACGGCACCGTCTCGTACACGGCATGCATGCACGTCACCTGGACCTGCCGCTGGATGGTCTCGGGCACCCACACCCGGCATACGCACTGCGGCGCGCAGGCCGCCGCACAACCACCGCACCCGCCGCACACGGCCGGGGCCGGCGTCGCCCGGCACTCCCAATGCCCGACGGTCTCGCAAATTGTGCGAGTTTCGCTCACCGGCACCATCCGGCAAACCGTGCGCGTGTATTGCCGCATTTCGCAATGCGGCACCATCACCGTATATTGCTTCGGCACGGTCTGGTAAACCATCCGTTGCACGGGGCACGACACGGTGCGGACCTGCGTCTGCGGCACCATCCGCGTGCACTCGCATTGGACCACCCTGGTTTCCGCCACCGTCCGATACGACACGCAGAGTTGCTGCCGTGTTTCTGGGCGGCACCTGGTCACCGTCACGATACGGGTTTCCATAACCGTGGTCGGCACGTAGCAGGTCTGCTGCACATACTGGGGCGCTGCCGGCGCCGTGGCACACGTACTACAGCCGCTTCCGCACGTGGCGCAGGCGTCGCCGCAGCAACGGCCGCCGGGACACGCCTGGACCGCGGATATCGCCAACGATAGCACCACAGCGCAAATACCGATGGAAACTCGACGAAGCATGACTGGTCCCTCCTTCTGACTGAATCCACTCCCAGGTTGAATCTCAAGGCCCACGACGATTCGCAACGGCGGAAAAACCGGCAGGCGCTTCCGCCCTCGTGCGCCACCAATATTCCAGAACGCGCAGAATAGTCAAGTGGCGCAAAAGATATGGAAAAAGTTGACTCCTCCCCCCGCGAGTGCGATCGGAGCCGCAGATCCAAGAAGTGAAAAATCCCCGCGGAACGACGCGGTTCCGCGGGGATCTCCTAGCGGCCATCGCGCGACGGCATTTCACCGCAGGCAGCGCAGGGCGACCCCCAGAAAAAAGCTTCCTGGATGTGCCCTGCCATCCGCCGCGCACTGCGTGGCACGTCCTGCGGTCGCGGCAATCCGTTACCGATTTTTCATGAAAAAATTACTGGCACTGCGAACAGCCGGCCGTGCCGCACGAGGCGGGCGCGGAGGCGTAGCCACAAGTTGTGCATAGGGGAACTTTGATCGTCTGCGCCACCATCTTGCACACGGGTACCTGGATCTGCTGCTGCTCCTGGTAGGAAACCATCACCGTGTAGGGCCGCGTCTTCTGCTCTGCAACGCAGCGGTAGGTGGTCACCTGCTCGGCGACGGTCCGCGTCTTGGGAACGCAGACCGTGAACGAAACCTGTCGCGTCTTCTGCTCCGGCTGATATTCGCAGACCTGGTACGAGGAAGTCCGCGTTTCGGGATGACAGACCGTCACCTGGTACTGATAGGGAACCTGTTCGTAGCTGGGTTTCATCACCGTGACCTGGATCTGTTTCTGGATGGTCTCGGGAACCCACACTTGGCAAGCGCATTGCGTGACGGCCGGCGCACAACTGCTGCCGCAGGCCGAAGTGCCGCAACCGCCGCTACTACAGTTCGAGCCGCAACCGCTCGAGCAACAGGCGGTCACCTGGATGGGCCGATTCTCCCAGTGCCCTGAAGCCTCGCAAATCGTCCGGTTTTCGGTGCTGGCGATCATCTTGCAGACGGTCTGCGTCGCCTGGCGGGTCTCCGTTTGCGGCACCATCACCGTGTATTGTTGTTGCACGGTCCGCGAAACCGGACGCAACTCCGTATAGGACTCGGTTTTCGTTTGCGTTTCCTGAACCATCTCGGTGAACTGCCGCTGTACGGTCTGCGTTTCCGGCACCGTGTGATATGCGGTGAAGGTCTCTTGGCGGGTCTCGGGCCGGCACTTCGTCACCGTGATGGTTTGATTCTCCATCACCGTGGTGGGCACGTAGACGGTCCGCTCTTCCATTTGCGGCTGCGCCGGCGCGCAGGCCGCCTGGCCGCAGGAACCGCAACTCGAGTCGCATGTGCCGCCGCTGGCGCACGCCCCGCCGCTGGCACAAGAGCCGCCCGCACACTGACCCAACGCGCAAACCTGGGTTCCTGCGAGAATCGCCACCACGGCGAAAGCGGAAAACCCGTACGAGAACGTCGTTCGCGAAAGCATGACAAGTCCCTCCTACTGTGACTCGATTGAGATAAGACAAGAATCCCATCGCCGGCCATGACTGGACCCTGTCCGAGCGATGGAACCTGATACCAATTGCCACCCCGGCCCGGCAGCCAGCGCCGCCCACGGACCGAGAACTTGCACGCGAGAAACCGCAACGCATTTCAACTATTCGGGCGTTCCGGCGCGAGTCAAGTGCTGAAGTCCTGCGCGGGCAGCGCCCAACTTCGCCCGCTAATCGGCTGTCGCGCCTCCGTCACTTTTTTGCAGATTATGCTCCAAGATTTGCAGAAGCTATTGAGATTTCGGAAGGTCCGCTGGCCATATGCCGCGAATGCTCCCATAAACTCTCAAAACACCCCTGCTTAACGGGAGCCTGCTTGTTGGGCGATCAGGGGTTGATCGATCTGCGTCCAGGGCGAGGCTCGCCATCGGGTAAGAGCCGCGCGGCGCTCGTCTTCGGTCCGTATCGCCCCGCTAGCATCCCGGATTTTCACGTTGGGCGGAAAGGAATTATCCAAGTCGGCAGCGGCGCGGGGGCGGCCCTGCTCATCGCGTTGCGCCGTTGGACAGTTGGCTGCGCCGGCCCGTTAACTGTGCCGGCCGATCAAGAGCCGATCTCAATGCGGTATTTCACCGCAGCAGACACGGACGGACGCAGCAGAAAGAGCTCACTTTCCGCCGATGGCGATCAAGTGCTGACTGCCGCGGATGAAGATTGCGCCGTGACTGATCGCAGGCGAGCTATAGCAATTTTCGCCGAGCGGATTTTCCGCGACGCGCTGGAACGTGGGGCCCGGCCGGACCGTCGTGGTCAGGCCCTCGTCCGACGTAAAGAGCACCAGGCCGTCGACCATCACCAGCGAGCCGCTGTAGTGCGGACCGATCCGCTCGATCCAATGCCGATGGCCCGTGTCGGCGTCGAAGCAACTGGCGATGCCTTCGTCGGAGACCACCAGGAAATAACGCCCGTCGGCCGACACGATCGGCGAGGGCACGTACGAGCAACCCTTGGTGGTTCGCCAAACCACGTGGGTGTTGCCGACGTTGCCGTGGCCGTCGGGCCGGATGGCCAGAATGTGGTGCTCGGGAAATCCGGCCGTCATGAAGATCAGCTTGCCGTTGTAGACCAGCGAGGCCACGAACTGTTCGGTCGGCCCGTCGATGATCCAGTGCCGCGAGCCGTCGTGCGGGTCGTAGCTGGCCACGCACTTGTCGCCGGCCAGGACCATTTGCGTGCGGCCGTCGATCTCTCGGATGAGCGGCACGCAGTAGCTGCGGGTTTTATTCTCCCGCGGGACTTTCCATACCGTACGGCCTGAGGCGCGGTCCAGCGCCACCAGGTACGAATCGCCGTCGTGGTCGCCGTTGACGATCAGAAGCTTCTCGAACAACACGATGGAACTACAGTAGCCGTGCCGGCTGTGGAACTCGCCGGGCCGGACCAGCCAACGCTGCCGCCCCTCGAAATCGTAGGCCGCCACGAGCATCTTCTCGCCGTCGAGGAAGGTCACGTACACCAGGTTACCGTCCGTGGCCGGTGTGCTCGAAGCATAGCTGTTGAGGCGGTGCTTGGGCTCCAGCGGCGCATTGACAACCGTCCGCTCCCAAAGGATCCGCCCACTCAACCGGTCCAGGCACAACAACACCCGGTCGCGACGATCCTCGCGGCAGGAAACCAGGAAGATGCGATCGTCCCAGACGATCGGCGACGCATGGCCACGCCCAGGAATGGCGGTCTTCCAAAGGATATTCTTGTGGTCGGAGCCGCTCCATTGGCGGGGTAGGTGCGTTTCCAGACTGCTGCCGTCGCCGCGTGGGCCGCGCCAGCCGGGCCAGTTTTCCACCACGGCCAGGGCAGTCGTGCCGCTCGACGTCAACCAGAAGACCCAAATCAGAGCAAATCGTCGGCAATGCATGGGGTAGGGTTGTACTGGGAAATGAGACGCAGGTATTTGTCTATTAACTCCACCAGGGGGTTGGTAAAGCTTGACGGTCGGGAAGAATCGTAACTATACTAAATAGTCAGCGCATTTTATCGATTCCCAGGGAAAGAAGTTCGCTCATGAACCATTCAGCACGTTCGGCGACATTCTCGGTCGGTGTGGCGATGATCGCCTTGATATGCGGCTGGGCGATTGCCCGGCCGGCGGTCGCCCAGCCTGCTGCTCCGGCGACTCCCGCAGCGGCGGGCGCGGCAGCGGTCCTTCCCGTTGCCACGGCCGAAGAACGAGGGCCGCTACGCAAGTTGGCGCCCGGCGTAATGCGAACGATCAATCCGGACGTGCAATTGGAAGAGACCTTCGAATGGCACGACGCGGTCGAGCTATTGGCCGACGATCCGGATCTTTCCTTCGCCAAGAACGCCTCGTTCCGCCGCGATATCTGGCATCTTGATTTCCAGTGCAAGCCGCTGCGAACGATTTACGTCGAAGTTCCTCAGCCCGGCGGCCTGATGGCGCGGAAGCAGATCCGATACTTGATTTACAGCGTAACCAACAACGGCAAGGCATTGCATCCGGTGGCGGCGGAGGACGGCACGTTCAAGACGGAGTCCGTCGATCTGCCGGTGCGTTTCATTCCCAAATTCACCTTGGAGTGTCCGGAATACCACGACGCCTATCCGGACCGCGTGATTCCCATTGCGGTCGACGCCATCCGGCAGCGCGAGGACCCGAACCGGCAGTTCTACAACAGCGTAGAAATGTGCCGCGAGATTCCGGTGGGGAAGACCGTTTGGGGAGTCGCCACCTGGGAAGACGTCGACCCGCGGATCGTGCGGTTTTCGATTTACGTGCAAGGCCTTACGAACGCCTACCGTTGGGAGGATACCGAGGGGGTCTACAAGAAGGGTTCGCCGCTGGGCGCCGGCCGCCGGCTGCTGCGCAAGACGCTGAAGCTGAATTACTGGCGGCCGGGCGAGGAGCCCACGTTGCAGGAAACCGAAATCCCCCTCGGGCAGCCGGACGAACCGGACTACGAGTGGATCTGGCGTGGTTGACGGTCGGGCGGAGAGCCGGTAAACTTCTGGGTCTACCCACTGGCACTCGTAGTTCGTCGTAAGGTGACACATGGCACATAAAAAAGGGCAAGGCTCCAGCCGCAACGGCCGCGATTCGCTCGGGCAGCGCCGCGGTGTGAAGCGATTCGGCGGCCAGTTCGTTCGCGCTGGCAATATTCTCATTCGCCAGGTCGGCACGAAATTCCACCCCGGCAAGGGGGTTGGCACCGGCAGCGATTACACCCTGTTTGCCTTGATCGACGGCTACGTCCAATTCGATCAGTCCGGCCGCCGGGTGAACGTCGTGCAGTCCGCGTAAGGACTTGGCGGAGGATGCCTTCCGCGAATGCTCGCACTTGGGTGGCATGCCTTCACGCGGCGCAGCCGCGGGTAGGCATGTTCGTCGCCGAGAAAAACATGCCGATCCGACGCTGCGCGTCGTGACGGCATGCCACCCAATTGTGGAAGTTATTTCCAAGCACTCACGGGCTTCCCATACGATGTTCGTCGACCGCGTTGAAATCCGTGTTGAAGCCGGCAAGGGCGGCGACGGACTGGTGCATTTTCGCCGGGAAAAGTACGTTGCCAAGGGCGGCCCCGACGGCGGCGACGGCGGCAATGGCGGCAGCGTCATCCTGTTGGCCCAGGAAGGCGTCGACAGCCTCGATCCCTTGACGCATCGCAAGCTCTGGAAGGCTGAGGACGGCGGGCGGGGCGGCGTCGCCAACCGCCACGGCGCGTCGGCCGCGGAACTGCTCCTGCCGGTTCCGCCCGGCACGCTGGTCTATGATGTCAAAGGCGGGCACGTGCTCAAGGATCTCTCGCATCCGGGCGACCGCGTGATCGTCGCCCAGGGCGGCCGCGGCGGCAAGGGCAATCTCCGCTTCAAAACCTCGACCAACCGCGCGCCGCGTCAGGCCACGGCCGGCGATCCCGGCGAAATGCGCAACCTGTTGCTGGAGTTGAAGATCATCGCCGACGTGGGCCTGATCGGCAAACCCAATGCCGGCAAGAGCACGCTGTTAAGCCGGTTGTCGCGGGCTCGGCCCGAGATTGCTCCCTATCCGTTCACCACCAAATATCCCAACTTGGGCCAGGTGCAGATCGGCTTCGATCATTCCTTCACCATGGCCGATATCCCCGGGCTGATCGAAGGCGCGCATAGCGGCCACGGCCTGGGGCACGAATTTCTGCGGCACATCCAGCGGGCCGGGATCCTTGTGCACCTCGTCGAGCCACAACCGACCGACGGCAGCGATCCGTGGACCAACTACCGCGCCATCCGCGACGAGCTGGGACTGTATGACCCGGCCCTGCTGCAGCGTCCGGAAATCGCGGTGGTCACCAAGGCCGACCTGCCCGGCGCGGAGGAAGTCCGCCGCCACCTGGCGGAAGAGACGGGCCACGAAACCTTGCTCATCTCGGCCGTCACCGGCTTGGGACTCAACAAGCTCATTGGGGCCATTGCCCTGGCGCTGGCCCAACATCGCCAGGGGACGCAGCCGGAGGGGTAGACGGTGGACGGTATTGGATTTTGGATTCACGAGCGGAGGAGCGTCGCGAACGTAATCGCAAATCCAAAATCTAAAATTCCTCTTTCCTCGCTATGAACGCCTCGCAACCGTTTCCCATCATCGCGGTCGACATCGGCAACAACCGCATCAAGCTGGGCCGGTTCGAATCCTCTTGCGGTGAACGGTTGCCGCTGCCCACGCACACGCTGCACGTCGCCGGCAGCGCCGAGAGCCTGGACCTCATCGGCGCCTGGTTGGCCGACGGGCCGCCGTGCTGTTCCTGGTGGATCGGCAGCGTGAACCGCCCCGCCACCACACGGCTGGTCAACTGGCTGCGGCTGCACGGGCAAAGCCGTATCATGCTCTTGGCAGCCGGCGATCTGGCGCTCCGCGTGGAACTGCCGCGGCCCGACATGGTGGGCATCGACCGGCTGCTGGATGCGGTGGCCGCCAACGCTTTGCGCGATCCGCGCCGTGGGGCGGTGATCGTCGACGTCGGCACCGCCATCACCGTCGATCTACTGTCCGCGGACGGGGTGTTTCGCGGTGGGGCGATCGCTCCCGGCATCGCCATGTCGGCCCGCGCGCTGCACGAGTTCACCGACTTGCTGCCGCAGATCGACATGCTGGAGTTGGGAACGCCGCCTTCGCCGCTGGGCGCCTCGACGCCGGACGCCATGCGCTCGGGACTGTTTTGGGGCGCGGTGGGCGCCATCCGTGAGCTGACCCGCCAGATTTCGATGCCATTGCCCAATCCGCCCGAAGTGTTCCTCACCGGTGGAGCGGGACCGGCCGTCGCGTCGCTGCTGGGTCCTGAAGCGCGGCACGTCCCACATCTTACATTGGCGGGGATTGCCGTGACGGCAAGCGCGCAGGCGGAAGGCGGAACGGGATAGGGGGAATGGCGCGCAAGCGAAAGTTGATCCGTTCCTATTCCAGAGCTATCGTGCGGCAAAGAAATCAGGTTCCTGTGGGAAGGAACGTTGCACGCGGCCGCCGCAACACGGCTACCTGGGCTGTTTGATTTCTGCCCCTTCCCCATTCACCATCGGTCGGCCGATGCTGTAGTAGGTGAAGCCGGCCTTCTCCATCCGCTGCGGGTTGTATAGATTACGGCCGTCGAAGATCACCGGGCTCCGCATCGCCCGGCGCATCGCCTCGAAATCGGGATGCACGAACTGCTTCCACTCGGTCATGATCGCCAGCGCGTCGGCGCCCTCGAGCGCGTCGTCGCGGCGGGCACAGTAGCTCAGCTTCGGCCCGTAAATCCGGCGGACGTTGGGCATCGCTTCCGGATCAAAAACTCGCACCGCCGCACCCAACTCCAGCAGCCGGTCCAGGAGCGCCAGGGCCGGGGCTTCGCGAACGTCGTCGGTGCCGGGCTTGAAGGCCAGGCCCCACACGGCGATCGAGCGGCCGCCGAGCCGCCCGCCGAAATGCTGCCGGATCTTCTCCGCCAGGACGTTCTTTTGCGCGACGTTCACCTCGTGCACGGCATCGAGGATCCGCGGCTCGACGCCGAATTGCCGCGCCGTGGCCGCCAGCGCCAGGACGTCTTTGGGGAAACAACTCCCGCCGTAGCCGGCCCCCGGGAAGAGGAAGGAAAAACCGATGCGGCTGTCGTGGCCGATGCCGCGGCGGACCTCGTTGATGTCGGCGCCGACCCGCTCGCAGAGATTGGCCACTTCGTTGATGAAGCTGATTTTCGTCGACAGCAGCGCGTTGGCCACGTACTTCGTCATTTCGGCGCTTTCCGGCGACATCACCAACAGTGGTTTTTCGGTCCGCAGGTAGGGCGCGTAGAGGTCGGTCAAGACGTCCACGACCTGCTGGCGGCGGGCCCCGATCACCACGCGGTCGGGCTTCATGAAATCGTCGATGGCCGCGCCTTCCTTGAGAAACTCGGGATTGTTGGCCACGTCGCAGGACCGGCCGGTCAGCTCCACAAGCCGCTGGGTCACGGCCGCATTGGTGCCCACCGGCACCGTGCTCTTGAGCACCACGATGGTTTCTTCCCGCAGATGCGGGGCCACTTCCGCCACGGCCGCCCAAAGCGCCGTCAGATCGGCCGAGCCCTGGTCCGTAGGCGGCGTGCCAACCGCCAGGAAGATCAACTGCGCGGAAGCGGCGGCCGCGGCCAGGTCGGTGGTGAAGCCCAAGCGGCCTTCGCTGCTGTTGCGGCGGATCAACTCGCTCAGCCCGGGTTCGTAGATCGGCGCCTGGCCGCAGCGCAAAAGCTCGATTTTTTGTTGGTCGCAGTCCACGCAGAGCACGTCGTTGCCGGTCTCCGCCAGGCAGGTGCCGGTGACCAATCCCACGTAGCCGCTGCCGACAATCGTAATTCTCACGATCTCCCCTCCCCGCGTGACGGTGATCTTCAGCCGGCCGTCATTAGACAGGATTTCCGGAGAAGTTTCCACCGCGCCCAGGAGTAGCACGGCCCGTCCGGCGGCGGTTACAATGGGTCCGTCGGCGAAAAGGTTTCCCCACGGCGATTCGAGGAGGTAGACGTCATGTTCGTGAAATGCGTGCGAAAGGCGGTGGTTTGCGGGTCTGTGACACGGCGGCGATTTCTCCGCTCGGCGGCTGCCACGCTGGCCGTGGGTGGGTTGGCCACAACTTTGCGGCCGGCGCAGGCCAAACCGGCGGCGTCCAAGGTGATCGTAGGCGGCCATCCCTGGGTCTACGCGGCCAAACAGCCCAAGTACGATATTACGCCGGTCTTGCCGCAAATCTTCGCCGACATGAAGTATGCCGGCATCGACGCCATTGAACTGATGCACACCGCGCTGCGGCCCAACGACGCGGTCGAGCGGATCGGCGAGCTGTCGCGGAAGCATGGCTTACCGGTGCTCGGGGCGTCGTTCGGGGGGGCAATGTGGGATCGTGACCAGCACAACGCGATCCTGGACGACGCCGAGCTGGTAATTCCCCGGCTGGCCAAGCTGGGCGGCCGTACGTTGGGCACCTCGGTCGGCCCGGCCTCGAAACCCAAGACGCCGGCCCAATTGGACGCCCAGGCGGAGTTGCTGCGGAAGATCATTGCGCTCGGCCAAGCCCACGGCGTCGTGCTCAACCTGCACAATCACACCTACGAGGTGGTGGGCAATCTGCACGACTTGAAGGGGACGCTGACGCGGATCCCCGACGTCAAGCTGGGGCCGGATCTGAACTGGTTGGTGCGGGCGGGCATCGAACCGGCGACGTTTATCCGGCAGTTCGGCCCACGGATCGTATTCATGCACCTCCGCGACCAGAAGGCCGACGGCCGCTGGTCCGAGGCGATCGGCGAAGGGACGACGGATTTCGTCGCCATCGCCGCCGCATTGCGGGAAATCGGCTTTGCCGGCGACGCGGTGATCGAGTTGGCCCACGAGCGGGATTTCCGGCCCACCCGGCCGATCCGCGAAAGCCTGAAGATCAGCCGGGAGTTCGTCCGCCGCGTGTTGGGGTATTGAGCTGGCCGTTACGGCCAGACGCCCCGTTCGGCCGCGGTCTGCGCCACACGGTTGAGCGCGACCACGTAGGCCGCGGTGCGCAGGTCGGCGGGGGAAAGCTGCCGGTCGCCGGCCTCAAGCGGCGGCCGCGCCGCGTGGGGATCCAAGGCCGGGCGGTCGAGCGAGTCATTGAGTTCCCGTTGCTTGTCGAAAACGGCATCCGTGGCGCGCTCCATTTTCTTCCGCAGTTTCTCATTGATCTCGTCCAGTTCCCACTCTTCCATCTTCACGTTCTGGACCCACTCAAAGTAACTGACGGTGACGCCGCCGGCGTTGGCCAGGATGTCCGGCAGCACGGGGATGCCTCGGGCGAAGAGGATCCGGTCGGCGGCCGGAGTGGTCGGGCCATTGGCCGCTTCCACGATCGCACGGGCTTGGACCTTGGCCGCGTTGTCCGCGCGGATCTGGTTCTCCAGCGCCGCCGGGATCAGGATATCGCAAGGCAAGAGCAGCAAGTCGGCGTTGCTCACCGCGTCGCAGCCCGGCAGTCCGACGACGGAGCGGGTTTTTTGTTTATGCGCCACCAGCGCGGCCGGATCGAGACCGCCGTGGTTTACCACGCCGCCGGTGGAATCGCTGATGGCGATGACGCGGGCGCCGGCCTGGGTGAAAAGCTCCGCGGCGATCGCGCCCGCATTGCCGCACCCCTGAATGACGACGGTTGCGCCGTCGAGCGATTTCCGCCCCGGCAGGATGCCGCGATCCAAGGCCCGGCGGGTAGCCACGAGGCAGCCCATCGCCGTGGCCTCGTGCCTTCCCGGCGCTCCGCCCAGATCGAGCGGTTTGCCCGTGACCACCGGCAAATTGTTGCGGCCGGGGTGCATCATTTCGTAGGTGTCGTAGATCCAGGCCATGGTTTCCGCGTTGGTGCCCACGTCGGGGGCCAGGATATCCGTATTGGGCCCGATGCAGTCTTCCAACTCGGCGATGTAGCGCCGCGCGATCTTGCGCAGATCGTTGTGGGTGAGCTGTTTGGGATCACAGGCCACGCCCCCCTTGGCGCCGCCGAAGGGCACGTTGACCACCGCACATTTCCAGGTCATCCAAGAGGCCAGCGCGCGGACCTCGTCTTCGGTCACGTCGGGGTGGAAACGAACGCCGCCCTTTCCCGGACCGCGGATGCGGCTATGCAGCGCGCGGTAGCCGGTAAACATGCGGATCGAGCCGTCCTCGGTCTCGATGGGGAATTCCACGGTGATGATCCGCGAAGTCTGCCTGAGAAAACTGAGCAGACCCGGCCGCAAGTGCGGCAGCCAGCGCGCCGCTTGATCGACGCGCTGTTGTGCAATGCGGTAGGGATTCAGATCTTCCCCGGCCGCGGAGTCGCTTTCCGGCATAGTGCGTCCCCCGGCGGATGGAGCGCGATTGCGCTCGCCCTCTTTCCATTTCCATTGTATCGGCCGCAGCCGCGGAAGGCAAAAAGAGACACTTCCACGGCGTGGCGAGAATTCGCGGCAAACCGCCCATCCGGTCATTCCGATATTCACGAATAATCCCGATCCAGTGGAGCTTTTCCTGTTTCGGGTTTCCGCCATTCCGCGGCGCCACTCGGTCAGAAAAGTATCATAACTGGTTCGTTACGGTGTAGTCGGTCGCCACGGGGACCCTTATCATGGAGAACGTAGATAGTGGAAAAGGGCCTTTTCGAAAGGAGCGATCATGTCGGAGCGAAAGTCGCAGCAGAGCCAGCGGGCATCGCGTCGCGAGTTTTTGAAACTTTCCACCGCCGTGGCGGCCGCGATGGCCGGCCCGCTTGCGATCGGCCGCAGCGCCCACGCGCACGGCAGCGATATCCTCAAGCTGGGCTTGATCGGTTGCGGCGGGCGCGGCTCGGGCGCGGCCGCCAACGCGTTGAATGCCGACGCCAACGCCCGGCTGGTCGCCATGGCCGACGTATTCCCCGACCGCATTCAGGCCGCGCGAAAGAACCTCCGGGCCGTCAAGAAGGACCAGGTGGCGGTCGACGACGATCATTGCTTCGTGGGCCTCGACGCCTACCGCAAGGTGATTGATAGCGGGGTCGACGTGGTGCTGATCGCCTGCGCCTCGCGGTTCCACCCCTTCTATCTCAAAGCGGCCGTGGACGCCGGCAAGCACGTGTTCGTGGAGAAGCCGCACGCGATCAATCCGGCCGGCGTGGGCCTGGTGGCGCAGGCCTGCGAGGAAGCCCGGAAGAAGAACATCAGCGTGCTTTCCGGGCTGTGCTGGCGCTACGACAAGGGCGTGCAAGAGACGATGAAGCGCGTGCTCGGCGGCGCGATCGGCGAAATCGTGGCGATCCAGGAAACCTATATGCGGTCGGCCTACCGGCTGGAACAGCCGGAAAAGGGACAACGCGAGCTGGAGTACCAGTTCCGCAACTGGTACCACTTCAACTGGCTCTCCGGCGACGACGTGCCGCAATCGCTGCTGCACAGCATGGACAAGGCGCAGTGGGCGCTCGGCGAGCAGACGCCGGTGCGCGCCTACGGCCAGGGCGGCCGCGCGGCGTCGTTCGGCAAAATCTACGGCGACGTGTTCGACCACTCGTCGATCGTCTACGAGTATGCCAACGGCGTGCGGATGTATGCCAACGTGCGGGCCCAGACCGGCTGCTACGGAGAGGTCTCCGACACGTTCATGGGGACCAAGGGCCGCTGCTACCTGCTGAAGAACCGCATCGAGGGCGAAACCAACTGGCACTACGAGGGCCCCAAGCGGAAGGTGAACATGTACGACGCCGAACACGTGGCGCTGTTCCAGGGGATCCGCGCGGGCAAGCCGATCAACTGCGGCAGCTACATGGCCAGCAGCACGATGGTGGCCGTGATGGGCCAGATGGTCTGCTACAACGGCCGGCAGATGACCTGGGAAGAGGCGCGGAATTCCCCCTACCGCGCCGGTCCGGAGAAGGTCACTTGGGACATGCCCGCCCCGACCCAGCCCGACGCCAACGGCATCTATCCGATTCCGCTGCCGGGCATCACCAAGTCGGCCTAAGGATCGGCCGAAAACGAACGTCCGTAATTGGGTGGCATGCCGTCACGGCGCGAAGTGTCGCGCGCGGCATGCCACCCAAAGAAAAGACATCCCTCGCAAGCGTTGCAACCGCTTTCCTCGTCACAGACCGGAGTTTCGCAGCCGGCGGCGCAGGCAGCGGGCGAACAGACGACATCTTCGGCCTGCCCTGCGCGATTGCAAGCTACGATTCAGGAGAGCCAGGCTAGGTTTCCTCCGGTTGCCAAATAGGGAGAGTTCGGCTATGTCCAGCGTAGAGAGCATGTCCAGCACAATGGATGTCCCGCATGACGTTTTCGTGGATCGGCGCAACTATGACGCCGGCGGACTGGTACCCGGCCGCGAGCGCCGCCAGTTCAGCAACAGCCACGAGGGACTTTCGGCGGACGCCAAGGAATTGGCGGCTGCCATCGACGGCTACAAACTGCATCACCGCCGCCGCTTCATCACGTATGAAGAGATGCTGACGGTGATCCAGGGCCTCGGTTATCGCAAGTAAGATTGACGGCGAAACAGCCTTATCCGTTGAGTGGCATGTCGACCCCCGGCTTCGCCGAGTGACGGCATGCCATCCCCTCGGTGCCGGCTTTCGTGGACCGCAGCGCGTTATTCACTTCGGGGCAAAAAACAGCGGCTCGCGAAGCTGGTCCACGCTAACCACGCCGAGTGTGCGGCCTTGGTCGTCGACCACCGCGGCCAACTCTTCTTTGGCGCTCTGCATCCGCATCAGCGCCGCCAGGTGGTTCGTCCGTTCGCCGATTTTCTCCAGCGGCAGCAAAGGGCCCAGGGCCTCGTCTGCCTGGATCGCCAGATCGATCACCCGCACGTAGCCCAGCAGTTGCCGCGAGTCGTCGGCCGCCTCGACCGGTACCGCGGCAATGCGGTAGCGGCTGGCCAGCCGGAGGACCTCCTCGCGCGACATCGTGGCGCGGGCGCGGGGCAGGTGCGTCAGCGGCGTCAACAGCCGCCCCACCGGCTCGCCGGCGATGGCGAAAATCCCCTGTGCCAGGGTGCGCTGGGTCTGGTGCAGGATGCCTGCTTCGTGTCCTTCCTCGAGCACTCGCCGCAGTTCGCGGCGGGCCAATGTCGTGCGGACTTGCTCCGAGGATTGGCGGACCAGCTTCCGCAGCAGCCAGTCGAAGGCCCATACCAGCATGCTCACCGGGAAAAAGAGCACCGCGCAGCAGAGCATCAGCGGCCCGGCACGCTGCAGCAAGCGGTTGGGAGCCTCGAGAAAAAACTTCTTCGGCACCAGTTCGCCGTAGATGAACAGCACGGGGGCCACGATCAGCGAGGCCACCAACTCGGCCACGTGACCGCTCTGCGGAGAGAGTAGCTGGGTCAGCGCGACCACCGCCAGCGACACGAAATAGTTGGCCAGGTTCGTGCCCACCAGCACCGTGGCCACGAATAGCGAGGGATGATTGGCCATCCATACCAGGCCCCTTGCGGTCGGGCTGCCGGCCATTGCGTCCAGCACCAAGCGCAGCCGCGTGGCGCGGTAGAACCCGGTCTCCGACCCGCTGAACAGCGCGCTGGTGGCCAAACCCACGGCCGCCAAAATCAAGGCCGCTCCGATCACGGCGATTCCTCCTCTCCCAGCGTCAACTCCACCAGGAGCTGGCCGCGCTCCGGCACGTCCAGCACACACAAGTGAAACGGCCCCCAGCGGCAGGTGTCGCCTGGTTGGGGCAATCGCTCCAGCGCCTCCTGCACCGCGCCGCTGACGGTGACGCTCTTGCTCTGCGGCATGGCGACATTGAAATGCCGCACCAGCCGCCGTAGGCTGGTCATGCCGGTGACTTGCCACACGCCCGGCCGCACCAGCCGGATCGGCAACCGCCGCAACAGCCGCTCGCTGCGGCTGGGCGCGTGGCTGAAGATCGTATCGAGGATGTCGTCGACGGGCAAAATACCGATCGTCTCGCCGAACTCGTTGACCACCACCGCCACGCGGCGGTTCTGCCGCCGCAGCGTTTCCAGCGCGCGGGCCACCGTGGTGCACCAGGGCACGTAGACCACCGGCTCGGCATACCGCTCCAGGTGTTGCTCGGGCGCCGTGGTGAGCGTGTGCAGCGCGATCGCGCCGATCACCTCCTCGCTCTCGGGCTCGACCACCAGCAGGTAACCGCTCTGCGGCCACCCGCCGCGCAGGTCGGCCAGCGCCACCGGGGGCCGGAAGGTGCGCAGTTGCACGCGCGGCCGCATCAACTCGTCGGCGCGAATCTCCGAAAGCGATACGATGTTCTCCAGCACCCATTGCTCCTGCTGCAACAGCGACGCATCGGACGTCGACAGCCGCACCGCCCGCTCCAAGTCGCTGGTGCGCAGGTACGGCTCCGCCTGGAACCGCGGCCAGAGCAGCCGCCGCGAGAGCAGGTTGGCCAGGCGGAAAACCGGCAGCAGCGGATCGAGCAGCCGCACCGCCGCCGACAGCGGAACGGCCAACAGGGCCGCCACCACGGCCGGCTGTTGGACCGCCAAGGTCTTCGGCAACAGCTCGCCGAAAAAGATGATCCCGAGCAGCGCGCCCAGCGCGACGCTGCCCGCGGCCGTGGCATTGCCGCTGCGCTGTAACTGCAGCGTGGCGATCGAACTGAGAGTGAAATAGGTGAGGTTCGCCACGAGATTCCAGAACAACACGGCGGTGAGCAGGCGATCGGAGTCGGCCAGCAGGGCCACGGCCAGCCTCTGGCGGCGGTTGCCCCGGGCCAGGCGGAGGCGCTCCGGCCGGCTCAAGTAGAACAAGGCCGCTTCGCTGGCCGAAAAAAAGGCCGAGGCGGCCATCAGCGCGCCCATCACCGCCAACCAGGGTACAAAGGAGATCCAGGTCATTCCTCACCGATGGTCGTTCTTCCCGTCGCGACGTCGAACTCGTAAATCGCCGGAACCAGCATCGCGGCTGTGGCGAAACCGTAGGCCGCCACCGTGACCAGGAACACCGAGAGCGTGTAATTCAGCCAGAAACTGGCGATCGCGTAGAAGGTGGCGAACGGGCACAGGAAAGACGCCACGCCGATGGCCGTCGACGGGTTCCGCGCTCCCAGGGCCACGTAGAGCCCGATGCCGCCGCCGATCATGAACGCCAGGAAGGGCTGTAACTGCGCCTGGAACGAGCCGCTGAAGGAAATCATCATCCGCATGCAAGTGGCGACCCCCAGAAACAGGAAAAACACCGTGCCCAGGCTGGTCGCAATCGCGCTGCGGGAATTGGGATAGGTGATTCCCGCGTGGATCCCCAGCACGGCCGCGAACAGGTAGAGCACGGCCAGCCCCAGGAGCACGTAGCACAGGTTCTCCAGGCTGAGAATGCCCGCCACTCCCAGGTAAGTGCAAAACGCTATCGGCAGCAGCACCATTTCCTTGGTGTTGTAAAACACCCCGCAGAGCTTGCCAAACACGATTTCCATGGGCGTCAGGTCGGTCACCAGCAGCAGGTCGAGCGCCCTCGCGTCGCGCTCGCTGGTGAGGGCGGTGACGGCCTGGGCGTTGACCAGCACCAGGCTCAACAGCAGCAGCGGCACGACGGCCGCGAGCACGTCGGAGCGCGTTGCGGCCGGGTCGGGCTGGACGCGGAGCACGAAGTTGCCCACGGCCAGCGCGAACAGCAACAGGTACGCCAGGCGGATCAGCAGCATTTTGCGGCCATAGGCCCAGGTGCGGATCTCCCGCCAGATCACGGGGTTGTCCCACACCTGGCGGCTGCGTGAACGCGTGGCGGCCACACCGGCTGCGGCATCCTCGGCCGCCGCCGGGGATTGATCATCGCGAACCGTATTCCAACCGCGAACCCGGACGATGGCCACCCCGTTGAGCAGCAGCGTCAACATCGCCGCCAGTAGATAGAACAGGTGCAGCGGCGCGCCCAAGATCCCCAAGGCCGGATCGTGGTGCGGGAACGGCCGGGCCGCTTCGAAGATCGCCTGCCAGGGGCTCATTCCGATGGCCCAGGTTTGCGTGGAGATGCCCAGCCAGCGGTCTCCCAGCGCGCCGGCCGCCACGCCTTCCCAACCTCCCAGCCAGATCACGAGAACCAACACGGTCATGGCCAAGGTCTGGAAGGTCTTTTCCCGCCATAGCGCCAACGTCGAACCCAGGCTGCCGCAGAGAAGCACTCCGAGCAAAGTCACCGCGAAGACGCGGGCAATTTGCGCCGGCGCGATGCCGCCGAACAAGGCACACAGCATAAACAGTGGAAATGCCGCGGTCAGCAAGGTGAAGACGCCCAGCAGGCTGGCCAACAACCGCCCCAGCACCAGCTCGCTATTAGTCAGATTGGTCAACAGCAGCAGAACCATGGTGCGGCGGTCTTTTTCCTGGGCGGCCCCGCTGGCGGCCAGCAGCGCTGCGAAGAACACTCCCAAGGCGAGTTGCAGCGTGGCTAGGAGCGGGAACAGCACGGCCCCGAATCGGGCCATGTCGCCCACGTCGCGGATCAATTGCGTGCCGGTGAGAAGGAGCCAGGCGGTGCCGGTGAGGATCAACAGCGCCAACACGTACAGCGCCCGCGCAACATAGAGTCGCGCCCGTCGTGGGGCAATGGCCAGTTCGCGGGTGAAAACGGGGCCGATCAACACGTTGGGAACCTCAGGGGAACGTTCATTATAGCGAATTGGGGGAGGTGGAGGAACGCTCCGCGGCGACATTTGGACGCGGGGGAATTCAATCGTTGCCAAACGTGGTTTGACCAAACTGCACCGCCGCTGCTTCTTGGCGTAACGACTTTTTCTTGCTAAACTTGCGCAAAACAGCGACGGGTCATGGCAAGGGCCGCGATCCCCGGTGACGGGTGGAAAATCATCGTGTTCGGCGTCTTGGCGAGCGAAACGCATGAAATTTGAACTTGAGCCAGACAATCGCGGCGCGAGTGACGACACTCTTTTGGATGACCTGCGCGGTGTCGCGCGCAAGCTCGGCGAGGGCTGTGTCACGCGGAAAGAATACGATGAACATGGTAGGTGGTCTGCCGACACGTTGAGCGACCGTTTTGGGTTGTGGGAAACGGCGATTGAACGAGCAGGTCTGACCATTTCTCCCCTATATCACAAGCGCACAACCGATGACGAACTATTCGAGAACTTGGAACACGTTTGGGAGGTGTTAGGGCGGCAGCCGAAGACCCATCATTTCGCTAAACCCCTATCACGATATTCTGTTTTCACGTACATGAGGCGATTCGGGTCCTTTAGAAAGGCGCTTGAGGCGTTCGTGGCCTCGTTCGACAACCGCGAAACAGACCATTCCAAAACCATGAAGGAAACCACCGTTGACACGTTGCTCGTGGCTTCGCCGAAACGCCACCGAACGTCGAGGACCATTTCCTGGCGCATGAGATTCCTGGTGATGCGGAGGGACGATTTTAAGTGCCGAATTTGTGGGACCAGCCCTGCTTTGAAGCCCGGCACGGTCTTGGCCGTAGACCACGTCGTCCCATGGGCGGACGGGGGAGAGACGTTGACGGAAAATCTGCAAACGCTCTGCGAGCGCTGTAACGGTGGTAAGAGCGACTTGCCCATGAACTCGGACTGATATAACCTCGCGTTCTTGTCGCAGGATGGTTGATTCAAGATATGCGTGTCGTTCTCCCCGCGCGCAAGTCGCGAAAGATTCGTCGATACAGCCCGAAGGGCTGAAATTCATCAGCCCTGGGCAACGCCCAGGGGTTGGTTCGTTGCAGACCCACATTAGCCCTGTAAGGGCGCGACACATCGGGAGGATGCCCTATGGCCCAGTCGTTGGCGAAGGTCCTGGTACACGTGATCTTCAGCACCAAATGTCGACGCGCTTTCATCACGAATGACGTGCGCGACGAGCTCTGCGCGTACTTCGTCGGTATCCACCGCAATCTTGAATCGCCGGCGATTTCGGCGGGCGCGGTCGACGATCACGTACACGTTCTGTTCTCGCTCTCGCGCAATTACGCCATCAAGACGATCGTGGAAGAGGTGAAGAAGTCGTCCTCGAAGTGGATCAAGACCAAAGCCCCGGCCCTGCGGACCTTCGCATGGCAGAGTGGATACGGGGCGTTTTCCGTTGGTCAATCGGCGGTCGCCGCGACCAAACGGTATATCGCCGGCCAGGAGGAGCACCATCGCCGTCGAACGTTCCAAGACGAGTTCCGGAAGCCCGAATCCCCGGGCGTTGCCCGGGGCTGATGAATGCCAGCCCTACGGGCTGAAAGCACGGCACGTCGGTGATCGCGTGAATGAACGCCCGGCCGTTCTGGTGGGGCTCGCTGCGCTCGACCCTCCCGACACGGACCGCCCGCTCGTCACTGGCTGATCACCATGATCGCGATGTCGGCGTTGAGGTTGGGATTGTCCTCCACCTGGCGGTCGGTTTCGGTGTCCAACGCGATCCGCCGCTGGACGCGAATTCCCTTATCGCGACAGAATTCTTCGAAGTCGGCGATCGTGAGGAAACGCACGTTGGGCGTGTCGTACCAATGATAACGCAGCATGCTGGCCCGCGGCGCGCGGCCTTGCTGGGCCAATTGCCCGCGAAGCTTCCAGTAGGCGAAGTTGGGGAAACTGACGATGCCCCGTTGCCCGATCCGCAGCACGTCGGCGAGCACCTTCTCCACGTCCATCACCGCTTGCAGCGTTTGCGACAGCACCACGTAGTCGAACTGCCGGTCGGCGAAGGCCGATAGCCCCTGGTTGAGGTCGGCCTGCACCACGTCCAACCCCCGCCGCACGCACTCCACGATCGCCCGCTGATCCTGCTCCACGCCCATGATCCGCGCGTCGCCGCGCAGCTTGAGCCGGGCCAGCAATTCGCCCGTGCTGCAACCGAGGTCCAACACGCTGGCCCCCGGCGGGATCAACTCCAGGATCGAATCGTAATCCAAGCGGCGCTCGTGGAAGATGCTGGTGGGGCTGCAATCGCCGCGGGCCGCGCTTTGGGGCGGGGCGTCCTTGGGCGGCGCGTCTTTGCGGCCGCTCAGATTGTCCAGAAAGGCGCGCACCATTTCGCCGTAAATGTCCACCTCGTTCGACAGCAGGAAAGCGTCGTGCCCGCAGTTGCTCTGCACGTTGCAATAAGTCACCGGGCGGTTCAAGGCGATCAGCGTGTCGACGATCTCCTGCGACTGGAAAGGCGGAAAAAGCCAATCGCTGCTGAAGCTCAGCAGCAGCCAGCGGGTGCCACAACCGCGGAACTTCTCGATCAGCTTTTGCTGGGTATCGCCGAGATCGAAAAGGTCCATCGCCATGGTGAGCGTGAGGTAGCTATTGGCGTCGAAGCGCTCGACGAACTTGTCCCCCTGGTAGGCCAGGTAGGAGCCCACGGCGAATTTGGTCTCGAACTCGCTGCGGACGTCGTGCGGCTTCTGCCGCTGGGCTTCGAACTTCTGCGTCATGGCCTCCTGCGAGAGGTAGGTGATGTGGCCGAGCATCCGCGCCAGGGCCAGCCCCACGGCCGGTCCGCTGCCGTGGTCGTAATACTGCCCGCCGTCGAAGGCCGGATCGCGGAGGATCGCGTTGCGTCCCACGACGTCGAAGGCCAGGGCCTGGCTCGTGAGCCGCGGCGAGGTGGCCAGCGCCGCCGCGCCCGCCACGCGATCCGAAAACCGCGTGGCCCAAGTGAGCACCATGTGGCCGCCCAGCGACCCGCCCACCACGGCCAGCAGCCGCTCGATTCCCAGGTGGTCCATCAGCCGCTTCTGCGCCTCGACCATGTCGCCCACGCTGACCACGGGAAAGTCGGAGCCGTAGGGGCGGCCGGTCTCGGCGTTGATGCTGTTGGGGCCCGTCGTGCCGCGGCATCCGCCCAGGATATTGGGGCAGATCACGAAGTACCGATCGGTATCGATGGGCTTGCCGGGGCCAACCAGGATTTCCCACCAACCCGGACTATCTCCGGCCTGGTGCCTGGCGACGTGGGAATCGCCGGAGAGCGCGTGGCAGACGAGCACCGCGTTGTCGTGCGCGGCGCTCAGCGTTCCATAGGTTTCGTAAGCCACGGTGACCTGCGGCAGGTGGCCGCCTTGTTCCAAGGTCAGCGGCTCGTCGAAGGTCACCGACTGGGCATGCTTCAGCGGCTGGGCCGTGCGAACGGCGTCGCTGCTCTCCAAGAATTCCCTCTGCATGGATTACTCTCACCCCCGGCTCCTCTCCCGGACCAACGGGCACCGACCGGAGGTTGGCCGGCCGGTGCCCCGGGCGAGGGAAGTTTTTTCAGCACTGCGACGCCCGCAACGCCTGGTCGAGATCGGCCTTGATGTCTGCGACGTCTTCCAACCCGACGCTCACGCGGACATAGTCCTCGGTAACCCCCGCGGCCGCCAATTCCGCGGCCGTTTGCTGGCTATGGGTGGTGGAAGTGGGATGGATCACCAGCGTCTTGGCATCGCCGATGTTAGCCAGGTGCGAGGCCAGCTTGACCGACTCGATAAATTTGCGCCCCGCCGCACTTCCCCCCTTGATTCCAAATCCCAGGATCGAACCGGCCCCCTTGGGCAGATACTTTTGAGCCCGCTTGTAGTCCGGGTGCGACGGCAGACCCGGATAGTTCACCCACGTGACCAGCGGATGGGCCTCGAGGAACCGGGCCACGGTCAGGGCGTTAGCGCTGTGCTGCGGCATGCGCAGGTGGAGCGTTTCCAGCCCCTGGAGGAAGAGGAACGCGTTGAACGGACTCAACGCGCCACCCAGGTCGCGGAGCCAATGGGTTCGGCAAGTCATGATGTAGCACAGCGGCCCCAGCGCTTCGTGGAACACGGTGCCGTGGTACGACGGGTCGGGCTCGGTGAACTGCGGCCACTTCTGCGGTTCGCGGGTCCAGTCGAAGTTGCCGCTATCGACGATCACCCCGCCGATGCTCGTGCCGTGCCCGCCGATGAACTTCGTGGCGCTGTAGACGGCGATGTCGATGCCGTGCTCGAAAGGATGAAACAGGATCGGCAGCACCGTGTTGTCGCACACCACCGGCAGCCCATGCTGATGGGCCACGTCGGCGATCGCGCGGTAATCGAGGACGTCGTTCTTGGGATTGGCCAGCGATTCGACGTAGACCGCCCGGGTATTGGGCCGGACGGCCTTGGCGATGTTCTGCGGATCAGTGGCATCGACGAAGGTCACGTCGATCCCCAGGCGTTTGAAGGTCTGCCCCAGCAGCGTGATGGTGCCGCCATACAGCGCGGCCCCGGAAATGATGTGCTTGCCGGCGTGGGCCAGGTTGAACAGCGCCACCGCGATCGCCTGCTGTCCACTGGAAAGGGCCAGCGCGCCGATCCCGCCGTCGAGGGCCGCCATGCGTTGCTCGAAGACGTCGGTGGTGGGATTCATCAGGCGGGTGTAGATCCACCCCAACTCTTTCAGGGCAAACAGGTTGGCTGCGTGTTCCGTGCTTTTGAACACGTAGCTGGTGGTCTGGTGGATGGGCATGGCCCGCGAGCCCGTGGTGGGGTCGGGCACTTGCCCGGCGTGCAGTGCCAGCGTTCCAAGTCCAAGCTGGGGTTTCAGTTCCGACGTCATCAAGGTTTTCTCCAAGGTCGTGGGAGAGGTGTATTTTAGTGGAAAAAGTGGCGTGGGGCGAGTGGTGAGCGGTGAGTAAGAAGCGGCAAAACCACGAATCACGCGAACGGCACGAATTTATTCGCGCCAAACTGTCTTAATTTCGTGCGATTCGTGGTTTCCTGCCCACTCCACCCGCCGCTCTCCGCTATTTGGCCGTCGCAGGCTGCTCTTTGCCCGCCCCGCCGTTGGGACCGGCGGATACCGCAGGCGTGGAACTGCCGAGGCCTTGGTACAGCGGCGTCGAAAGGTAACGCTCGCCGAAACTGCAGGCGATGGTCGCAATCACCTTGCCGCGATTCTCCGGCAGCGCCGCCAAACGAACCGCGGCAGCCACATTGGCCCCTGTGCTGATGCCACCCAGGATTCCTTCCTCGCGCGCCAGTCGCCGCGCAAAGAGGAACGCATCCTCGTTGCTCACTGTTTCCACCCCGCTAAGCAGGCTCGTATCGAGGTTCTTCGGAATAAACCCGGCCCCAATGCCCTGGATCTTGTGCGGGCCGGGCTTGCCACCGGAAATCACCGGCGAATCGGTGGGTTCCACGGCAATCGCCTTGAAATCGGGATTCTTGCGGCGGATATAACGCGTAACGCCGGTGATCGTACCGCCGGTGCCCACGCCCGAAACGATGATGTCCACGTGGCCATTGGTGTCGTCCCAAATCTCCCGGCCGGTGGTCTCCTCGTGAATGGCCGGGTTGGCCGGATTCTCGAACTGCTGCGGAATCCAAGCGTTGGACGCGGTGGCGGCCAGCTCCTGGGCCTTGGCGATGGCCCCTTTCATGCCGTCCTTGGCCGGCGTAAGCACCAGGTTCGCGCCCAAGGCCTGGAGCATGGCGCGGCGCTCCAGGCTCATCGACTCGGGCATGGTGAGCGTGAGGCGATAGCCCTTGGCCGCCGCCACGAACGCCAAGGCTATGCCCGTATTGCCGCTGGTGGGCTCGATGATCTGCGTCTCGGGATTGATGATCCCGGCTTTCTCCGCGGTCTCGATCATCGCCCGGCCGATGCGGTCCTTGACGCTCGAATAGGGATTGAAGAATTCGAGCTTCAACAGCACCGTGGCGTGCTCCGGCGGAACCAGATGGTTCAACTTGACCAGCGGGGTGTCAAAAGTGGTTTGAACGATACTGCCAAAAGTAGTTCCGCGCGACATGATCAATCCTTTCGTAGCTTGAGACCGCAAAGCATATATGGAGATAATACTACTCTAAAATCATCGGAATACTAATATCAGAATCGGAGAAATATCGTCACGACACCCATAAAATCGCATAAGTCGTTTTATTGAAAGGCTTTAGAAGGAAACGCCCGCGACCACCCGGCCAAAAGAATTCGCGCCGCGGACTGGACGCCTGGGCACGGGATCGCGAAACCGCGGCAATTTTTTCGGCCGCCGACCTCAGATTGAATAGTCGTCGACGAAAAGCCGCGAGTCGCGCGGAGTAACGAACACGTAGTCGCCCACCGAGAACTGTTCCTGGCGAAAGCGATCGTGCGACATCTCCACGTGTATCACCTGATCGCCCTCGCCGAGCAGTTCCAGCCGCACGAAGGGACCGGCCGACTGTATCCGCGACACGCGCGACCGCAACGCCGGCTGGCCGTTTTCCTGCAAATGGACTTCCAGGTCGTAAGGACGCACATACAGCTGCGCCACCTCGCCGTCCATTTCCAGCCCTTCCGGCGGTTCGATCACCAGCGGTCCGAAGACGGCCTTGCCCTCTTCGATGCGGCCATGAAAGAGGTTCACGCTCCCCAGGAAGTCGATCACGAACGGGGTGGCCGGCTGGTGGAACACTTCGTCGGGTGTGCCGATCTGCTCGATCATTCCCTGCCGCATCACCACGACTCGGTCAGCCACCTCCAGGGCCTCGTCTTGATCGTGGGTTACGAAAACGCTGGTGACGTGGATCTCGTCGTGCAGTCGGCGCAGCCAGCGCCGCAAATCCTGGCGGACCTTGGCGTCCAGCGCCCCAAACGGCTCGTCCAACAGCAGCACCTGCGGTTCGATGGCCAGCGCCCGGGCGAGTGCTACGCGCTGCCGTTGACCGCCCGAAAGTTGCGCGGGATAGCGGTTCCCCAGGCTCTCCAATTGAATCAGCTTGAGCAACTCGTGGACCTTGACGCCGATCTGGGCCTTGCTCGGCCGTTGACGGCCGCGACGGACCCGCAGGCCAAATGCCACGTTGTCGAAGACCGTCATGTGGCGGAAGAGGGCGTAATGTTGGAAGACGAAGCCCACCTGCCGCTGGCCGACCGCGGCGGTGGTCGCGTCGCGATCCTGGAAGTAGATCCCGCTGTCCGGCAGCCGGTCGCAGACCTCGAGGCCAGCGATGATCCGTAGCAGCGTGGTCTTCCCTGATCCCGAGGGTCCCAGCAGGGCCACGAGCTCGCCGTCAGGAATCGTGAGATTGACCCGGTCGAGCGCCTTGAACGCTCCGAAACTCTTGCTGATATTACGAACTTCGATGCTCATGTTCGTGGGAAGCAGGCAATCGATAGCAGGCACTTGGAAAAGCGACGCCCACGCATCTCCTCCTCATCCCAAGGTCAGGCCGAAGCCGGGAAGAACATTGGGTTGTTTCAGCCGCAGCCGCATGGCTTACCTGGTGGGGAACGGTGGAAGGTGGGCAGGGCAAGGCGGAGAGGGGGCACGAGGAGAGCGTACCGTTTGTCGGCGGGCGTCGTTCCGCCTTCCCCCTCCCGCCTTCCCCGTTGTCAGCAGACCCCTTCCGGCTCGGCGACCCGTGCGGCGTGAAAGACTGGAAATGCCGATCGGCTGCCATCCGCGACAGATGATCTTTGCCGGATCAGCGTGGCCAAGAACCGTTTCTGCCGCCGGGCCAAGGCCGCCAATTCCGAGGGCGTGGCCAGCAGAACGGTGCGTCCCAGATCGAGCATGACTGCGGCCGTGGTGTCGGGAATTTCCACAGCCACCATCCGTCCGGGTTCGATTCGTACCGCGTAGAGATTTCTTTTCATCGCAGAGGTCTTCTTTCCGGTGGTGAGGATTTGTCCCTTTGAAGCGGCGCCCTCGGTGGAAAACATCCGGTCCACCAACATCGCCTGCAAACCGTGATAGTCGGCGGAACGTGGAACGCAAGTGTCGTGCCCAAGCGGTCGATCGCGTAGCTTCTACGCGATCGTCAGGCTGCTTTTTCGCGTCCGACCCCAAGTGGTCGCAGGCTGCCGCAGCTTACATCGCCGCCGTGAAAAAAGCGGCGCGAGAGATTGTAAGTTGCGTTCTATATACATGTTACGATCTTCTGTCAGTCCATTCCGTAGCGTCGATCGAGCCGGCGGATAGCCACCATTTCAGCCAGCCGGCCCGGCATGCAAAACCCGCCCCAGCCGAAAATATTGAAAGCGTAGAAATTTCGCCCCCAGACACGATCACAGGCGGATTCCGTGACATATCACGGCTTCCGTGGCAGAACACGGGCGACCTTCTGTAAAATCTACTTACACGGCGTGAACCAACTGGCTTGAGAAGGCGGCGGATGTCATGCTCCAGCTCCGCGGGTCGCGGTCGCGTTCAGACGCCATTGTGGACGCGGAATCGGGGCTTTGCGGGTAGGCAGCATGCCGCTGAGACGGGTATAATAACCCGGTACGCGTCGGTGACGACCGCGTGACTTGCCTTCTTTACGTGAACCTCGCACTCTATGCAGCTTGAAAGCGGTGTAAGCCGTAGCAAGAGCGAGAGGTTCGTGTTATTCTGGACCGCTCGCAATACATCAAAGGAATGCCGTCATGGATAACCGACTCGCCAAGCTGATCGAGGTCAAGGCAAATATCGCCAAAAAGTACCAGCGATTGGCCAAGGTCGCCAAGAGCAAGCCGCGACGCGAACGAATGATTCGCCACGCCGAGACGTACCGCCGCCAAGTGCAAAATCTCTCCGGTTACACCATGTAATCGCGGAGCCGGTCCTGCCGCCGGGCCAACTCGCTGGCATAGCGATGCCCGAGCCACGCGGCGTGCTCTACGGCCCAGTCGGTCAATCGCGTTCGCCCGGCTGGGAGCGCCTCCACATGCAGTAATCCGGCCATCAGTCCGGCAATCTCCGCGCGGGTGACGACCACGTCGCCCACCACTTTTCCGATCAACCAGGCAGCCAGGAACCCTACAGCCGGTGGGATGGAAACAATTGGCCGCGGCCGTCCGATGATCTGCCCAATCGTGGCGGCCAACTGGCGATAGGTGAAGGTCTCCGGGCCGATGGCGTTGACGATTGATACCGGTGCGGCCGATGTCTGGGCTGGGTTGGGCTTCCGTCCATTCGACGTCAAGGTGGGCGAGTCCGGGCTCGATGCCATGCACTCTCCGCGGGCGCCTTCCGCGACCGCCAGTTCCGCCAGGTCGTCGACATAGATCGGCTGGAGTCGATAATTCCCGTCGCCGAACACGCCGAACACGGGAAAGTGGCGCAGAGTCCATGCAATATTGTTGATGAGGATGTCTTCACGACCGAAGAGCACCGCCGGGCGAAGGACGGCGCACGAGACGCCTGAATCCGTGAGTGCCTGCTCCAATTCGGCCTTGCCGCGAAAATACTCCAGCGGCGAGTCGAGCGTGGGATTGGTGATGCTCACGTGGACGATCCGCCGCACGCCCGCCTCCCGGGCCGCGCGAAACAGCGTCTTCGTATTAGCCACCGCAGCGGCGAAGGTGAACGCGCGGTGGTTGAAGCGGACCCAATAGGTGTTGTACAAGACCGACGCCCCCCGGAGCGATTCGCGAAGCCGCTCGGGCTGCTGGAAGTCCAATGGGAAGACTTCGATCTTGCCGGACAACGCGCTGTGGCGCTGGGGCGAATTCGTCAACGTTCGCACCCGACAGCCCCGCTCTAGCAGCCGCTGGGCAATGTAGCGGCCGCTGTAGCCGAAGGCCCCGGTCACAACGTGGACTCCGTCTAGCATGGCATGGGCCCTTATCGATCCGCTTTGAGAAAGCAGCTTTCAGCGGGCGGCTGGCAGCAGTCAGCGGAAACACCGGGAAGGCAGTTTGTTAATCGCCGCAAGCCGTTACACGAAAAGTGCTTGCGATTTGAAACACTAATAACCGATTGTACCGTCGATCGCGTACATGGCAACCGACCCGATTGATGCAGGGAGGAGACACGGCACCCCGCGCGGGGCTTATCTCGGGTTTGCATCGTGCTATCATGACCGTAGCGGGGAGGAATCCTGGTGCCTCTGATGAGTGGGTTGGGCCGAGAGTATGGTTCTCACACCGTCGCGGATCCCGTTGGCGACTTACCGTCTTCAGTTCAGCTCGCAGCTTCGTTTTCGCGATGCGCGGCGGCTGGTGCGCTACCTCTCCGAGTTGGGGATTAGCGACGCCTACCCTTCGCCCCTGTTTCGCGCTCGCGAGCACAGTTCCCACGGCTACGACGTCATCGATCCGCGCACCATCGATCCGGAATTCGGCACCGAGGCCGACTTCCAGGATTTTGCCGAGGAGCTCCGGGAATACGGACTGGGGCTGATGATGGATGTCGTGCCCAACCACATGGGCATCGACGACTGGCACAATACCTGGTGGCAGGACGTGCTGGAAAACGGCATGAGTTCCAACTATGCCAAGTTCTTCGACATCGATTGGTACCCACCCAAGGAAAGCTTGCGGGAGAAAGTGCTGTTGCCGATTCTGGGCGATCAATACGGCAAGGTGCTGGAGAACCAGGAGATCAAGCTGCTCTACGAAGAGCGGCGGTTCCGCATCGCCTATTACGAGCGGCGTTTTCCCGTGGAGCCGCGTTCGTGGCAGAGGATTCTCCGGCCGGTGGTGGAGCGGGTGTCGCGAGAACTCCCCGCCGAGAATCCGGAGCGGATGGAGTTGGAGAGCATCGTCACGGCGATCGAGAACCTGCCGCCGCGGAACGAAACCGATCCGGAACGGATCCAGACGCGGTATCGGGAAAAAGAAGTGATCCTCCGCCGCTTTGCCGCGCTCTTCGAAAGCAGTCCGGGCACGAGCCAGGCCTTGGAGCAGACGATCAGCGAATGCAATGGCCGCCGCGGCAACCCCTTGAGTTTTGATCGCTTGGAGCAACTCCTGACCGAGCAGGTCTACCGGCTTTGCTACTGGCGCGTGGCCACCGACGAAATCAATTACCGGCGGTTTTTCGACATCAACGCCCTGGCGGCCATCCGCGTCGAGTGTCCCGAGGTGTTCGAGGCCGTGCACGCCCTGATCTTTCGGCTGTTGGCCGCCGGCTGGGTAACGGCGCTGCGGATCGACCATCCCGACGGGCTGTGGGACCCCAAGGGGTACTTCGAGAACCTGCAAGCGGGGTTCCGCGAAGCGATCCGCGACGTAGCCGATCCCCGCGTGAAGCCGCCGTTGTACCTGGCCGTGGAGAAAATCCTCGCCCACGACGAGGCCCTCGATCCGCAATGGCCCGTCTGCGGCACGACGGGATACGATTTCCTCAACCTGCTCAACGGGCTGTTCGTCGATCGGCGGGGCTATTACGCGCTGCGCGGCATTTATTCGCGATTCACCGGGCAGAGTCCCACTTTTGCCGACGTCCTCTACCACGGCAAGCGAACCATTCTCACCTTGTCGATGTCGAGCGAGCTGTTCGTGCTGGCGCGGCAGTTGGACCGGATTTCCGAGCAGCACCGCTGGTCGCGCGATTACACGCAATCTTCGCTGCGGTATGCACTCCGCGAAGTGATTGCCGGCTTCCCTGTCTACCGCACCTACATTGGCCCCGAGAGCCGGGAAGTCAATGCCGAAGACCGGCGGCGGATTCTTGCGGCCGTCCGCGCGGCAAAACGCCGCAACGCCGGCATGAGTCCGCAGTTCTTCGATTTCGTCGGCTCGGTGTTGCTGCTGGAGGATCCCGAAGGCATTACCGACGCCCAACGCCACGAGCGCCGCCAGTTCGTGCTGAAATTCCAACAGGTCACCGGGCCGGTGATGGCCAAGGGGATGGAAGACACGGCTTTTTACCGCTACTACCCGCTGGCATCGTTGAGCGAAGTGGGCGGCGACCCGAGCGTGCCCGGAACCTCGGTCGAGGAATTCCACCGCACGATCGGCGAGCGCATGCGGACCTGGCCCTACGCCATGCTGGCCACGGCAACCCACGACACCAAGCGCGGCGAGGACACCCGCGCGCGGCTCAACGTGCTCTCCGAAGTGCCCGAGGAGTGGGAGGCGGCGATCCGCCGCTGGCAGGCCTACAACGAATCGCACCGCAGCGAGATCGAAGGCGAGACCGCGCCGGCCGCCGACGAAGAATATCTGTTGTATCAGACGCTGGTGGCTACCTGGCCATTGAGCCGCATGGACGGGCAAGCGCGGGAGGACTACGCCGGCCGCATCCTGCAATACATGATCAAGGCGCTGCGCGAGTCCAAGCTGCGGACCAGTTGGGCCAACCCCGACCAGCCGTACGAGGAAGCCGTCGAACGCTTCATCCGCGCCGTGAGCGACGCCGAAACGGCGCCCCAATTCCTCGCCGACCTGGACCTCTTCGTGCGCTCGATCGCCGACGCCGGCTTCGTCAACTCGCTGGCCCAGGTGCTCGTCAAGATCTGTTCGCCGGGCGTGGCCGACTTCTACCAAGGCACGGAGTTGTGGGACTTCAGCCTGGTTGATCCCGATAACCGCCGCAGCGTGGATTTCGACGAGCGGCGGCGGCTCCTGGCCGAGCTTAAGGCGGCTGCCGGCAAGGATCTCGCCGGGCTGGTCGACGAGATCCTGGGGCAATGGCCCAACGAGCGGATCAAGTTGTTTCTGGTGTGGCGGGCTTTGGAGTTCCGCCGCGAGCATGCGGATTTGATCCTCCACGGGCGCTATCTGCCGCTGGCCGCCGAAGGCTCCCGGGCCGACCGCGTCTGCGCGTTCGCCCGGGAACATGATGGCAATTGGGCCCTGACCGTCGTCCCGCGGCTCAGCGCAGCCGCTTTCCGCCACCGCGAACCGGCCCTGGTGGCGACGCACAACGGTCAGGGCCGGATGGCTGATCCCCACGGGGAATCGCTTGCCGCGGCCGACCAACCGCCGGCGTCGTTCCTCGCCGATTACGCCTTTCCCGCATGGTGGGGCCAGTCGACCGTCCGCCTGGAGAGCGATGCCCCCAGCCAATGGCGCGACGCTATCACCGGCCAAACGCTTTCTGCCGTTGCGGCGGAGGGCGGCGGCCGAGCGTTGCTGCTGGCCGACGTTTTCGCGCGCTTCCCGGTAGGCCTGCTCGAATCAATTCCGTAGCCCTGACGTCACGTTCGCGGTCGCTGTGCGCTGGGCTCGCCACGCGACCGCTTGAGTGATTCCGTTTAATGCGGCTACGGTCAGGATTGCGTGTGGGGACGGAAATCGGCGAGCGCTCGGGAGAGCCGCCCCACCTCGAACTCCAGAATCGGCAATGCCTTTTCGGCTTCGGCCAACCGGCCGGCCTTGCCCAACTCTTCGACACTGCGTCCCGCGGCCACGACCGCCGTCGCGTCGAAGGTGGCGGCCAGGCCCTTGAGGCTATGCGCCGCCCGCACCACCTCTGGCACATCGTGCGCCTCGAGGGCGACACGGATCTGCCGCAACAACTCGGGGGAGTCGCTGCGGAAGAAACGAATCATGTCGTCCAACAGGACTTCGTCGTTGTCCAGCCGGGCGATTGCCGCCGCATAGTCGAACGGCGGCTGGCCGGACTCCGTGGCCGGCGGATCGAACGATGCCTCTGAGCTGTCCCGGCCGGACTTGCCGGGCTGGGACGGCGTGTCGAACCTGGTATCCTTACTCAAGGTTTCCACCATTTCTGTAAGTTGATGAACGTTGATCGGCTTGGAAAGATACGCATCCATCCCGGCTTCCAGGCATCGCTGGCGATCTCCCGGCATCGCGTGCGCGGTGATCGCCACGATGGGGATCCGCCGCTGGTCGGACTGCTGCAAGCGGCGAATCGCCGCGGTGGCCTGGAGGCCGTCGACAATCGGCATCTGCACGTCCATGATGATCAAGTCGAAGGGCATCCGTTGAAACAGATCGATGGCTTCCTGCCCCTGCTGGGCCAGCCACACTTTATGGCCGCGCCGCTCGAGCAGGCTGATAATCAACCGCTGATTGGCCGGTATGTCCTCGGCCAACAGGATCCGCAGCGAATCGACCCACGGCAGTGGCCGCCGCAACGGTCGCATCGTTAGGCGTTGATCGACCGGCGATCCGCCGCGCGGCCCCGGTTGCCGTCCGGCGGAGATCCCCGAAACCGCGGGGCTCGCCCCCTGTCCCCTCTCGAAACGGACCGTAAAGCGGAATCGCGATCCCACGCCGAGTTGGCTTTCCACCCATATTCGACCCCCCATCAGCTTAACCAGTTCGTGGGAAACTGCCAAGCCGAGGCCGCTCCCCTGGAATCGCCGCGTGGGAGAGGAGTCGACCTGGGTGAATGGCGCAAAAATCCTTCGCTGCTCTTCCCGGGCGATGCCAATTCCCGTATCGCTGACCGTAAATAGTGTTCGCACCTCGGCGGCATTCTTCCACCGCACGACCACCGATAGCGTCACTTCACCGCGATCGGTAAATTTGATGGCGTTGTCCAACAGGTTCAACAATACTTGTTCCAGCCGCCCCGGGTCTCCCACCAGGTCGTCGGGAACGTCCTCGGCCAGATGGAGTCGCAGCGTCAGGCCTTTTTTTTCGGCGCGGGCGGCCACGGTTTTCACCGTTTGCCGTACGGTCTGCGCGAAGCGGAAGGGCCGCGGCCGCAATTGGAACTTGCCCGCCTCGATCCCTGAATAGTCCAGCAGGTCGTTCAACAGCCGCAGCAACTGGTCCGCCGCCTGGCGGGCGACGCTGAGGTGGTCGCGGGCCTCGGCCGGCAAGTCCTCGTCGAGGGCCAAATCGGTCATGCCGATGATGGCGTTCATCGGCGTGCGCAACTCGTGGCTCACGTTGGCCAGGAATTCACTCGTGGCTCGATTGGCAGCCTCGGCCCGTAATCGCAATCGCTCCCGATCCCATTCCACCCGTCGGCGGCGACTGATGTCGCGGGCAACCGACGACGCGCCCACGATGTTGCCCGCAACGTCGCGAACCGGCGAGATGGTCACCGAAACCGCGATGCGCGTGCCGTCCTTGCGCAGCCGCTCCGTGTCGAGCGAGTCCACGCGTTGGCCGCGGCGGACCTGCTCCAGAATCTCGGCCAATTCCGCTGACCGTGCGGGGGGAACGATCATGTAAATCGACCGGCCAATCGCTTCCTGGGCCGTGTAGCCGTAAAAGTTCTCGGCAGCCGCATTCCAACTGGTAATCGTGCCATCCAGCGTCTTGCCCAGAATGGCGTCTTGCGACGACTCCACGATCGCCGCAAATTGCGCTTGATAATCCAAGCCGAGCCGTCCCGGATAAATGGGCAGGGGCGGCGACGGACTCGCCGATCGATCGTCCGGCGCGTGTTCGCTTAACACAATTGTTGGAACCTATTTTTGCACGTTGCGTGGTTGCAAATCAGGGGAAACGTATCAAGATGTGGCAGTTCGTATGGCCTCCCCTAGTTATCCGCCCCGTGCAAGTTTCTTGCCAAAGGCGAAATCAATCCAGCGGCGCAAAAAATGCACCGCAATCACCCGTTGCCCGTTTTTCGGCCGTTGCCATTATGTTGACTTGTGCAATAATGATACACGGGATCTAGGCAGTGACAGTGAAGTCAGCGGCGGAGGCCTCGTTGCGCAGATACGTGAGCGGGGCATGGAAACGGACACAGGAGATCAGACGAATGGATCGCCTTGGAATACGTTTGGCTTTGGCGGCCGGGTTGTGTTTGTTCCTGCTCGCTGCTTGGTGGACCCAAACCGCGCAGGTGGTAGTTGGGCAGCCGCCCGTTCCACCGCCGCCTGGCGCTTCCAACCCGCAGCCCGTGCAGCCCGATTCCAATCCGGAGGTGCTCACCCGCGGCCCTATCCATGAAGCGTATGCCATTCCAGTCAATACGGGCCGTAAGACGGGGCTGGTGGTGCCCCGGCAACCGCCCAATCCGATCGAAGAAATTCCGCCGGAGGCCAAGCCGGAGGGAGAAGTAGTGTGGATCCCCGGTTATTTCAGTTGGGACGACGACCGCAAGGGCTTTGTGTGGGTGAGCGGTGTCTGGCGAGCGCCGCCTCCCAATTATCACTGGATCCCCGGTTATTGGAACCAGGTCCAACATGGCTACCAATGGGTTTCCGGCTTTTGGCAGCCTGTGGCCCTGCAGGAAGTCGAGTACCTGCCACAGCCGCCGGACACATTGGATCAGGGCCCCACCAGCCCGGCCCCGGCCGAGGACTACGTCTGGATCTCCGGTTGCTGGCGGTGGAGTGAAACGCGTTACGCGTGGCAGCCGGGCTATTGGGCCCCGATCAATCCGCAGTGGGTGTGGATCCCGGCCAACTATTATTGGTGCCCGCGCGGCTGGGTCTACTGCGGCGGCTATTGGGACTATCCTTTGTCGCGTCGCGGCTTGATGTTTGCGCCGGTTTATTTTGCCGGCCCGGTCGCTTACTTTCGGCCGGTCATCACCGTGGACGTGGGCTTCCTCACCTTCTCGCTGTTCGTGCGGCCCCACTACTGCCATTACTACTTCGGCGACTACTATGCGGCCGAGTACGAGGGCCTGGGGATCTATCCGTGGTTCAGTTTTGCCTCGTCCCACCATGGCTACGATCCGCTCTTTTCCTACTACCGTTGGTACTACCACGATCATTACCACGACCTCGCCTGGGAAAAGAACCTGCACGGCTGGTACGATTATTACCGTGGGCATCCCACAATGCGTCCGCCGCACACCTGGGCGGCCCAGCAGCGGCTGCTGGGCGAACCCGGCATGCGCGATCGGCCGGGCCTCACTATCGGCGTGTCGTTGCGGGATATCGCGGCCAATCCCCACGCGTCGGTGCGACTGGAAACCGTATCCGCCCACCAGGCCGAGTTGATCCGGCAGTCGATCCATCAAGAGCGGGACTTCCACGCCGAGCGGCGGCAGCTTGAAGCGTCGGGCGGCCGGCGGCTGCCCGGCGGGCCCGTTGCTCCGGAACGGATCAGTTTGTCGAAGCTGCCCAGCTACAACGCAATGCATGGGCAACAACATGATTTCCGTGCGGTGCAGTCGCCACAGCACGTTTCCAGACCCGTTGTCGGCAACCCGTCCGGCCGCTTTCAAACGCAACCGTCGGCGGGCGCTTTCCGCCAACCCAGCTACGAGGGCAGCCAGGGCAGACCGTCCGCGCCGGGTTCCGGCGGCTCAAGAGAGCAAAAAGACAAACGCGACGACCGCAAGACCAAATCGGCTCAACCCGGCGGTCTGCCGAACATTGCCATGTCCGGGCCGCAACCGCGGGAAGCACGCCGTGTGATTACGCCTCCCGCCGCGCCGGCCGGACAACCGAGCGCCCCGTCGGGCCGCGGCAAGCAGCCGTCGCCCGCGGCGACGTTCCGTCAACCGGCGGCCGCGGCGGCACCGCCACAGAGAGGTCTCGATCGTAAGGACCGGGGAGAGAAATAATTCAGCGTTCTATGCTGTGCACAATGGATGTTTCGTTGAGCAGGAATGTTGCGACCTCGACGTGTTCGCTTGGATCGCCGGGGACGATCATTATTACGAAAGGAGTACTCAGAAATGGCTGCGCATCAGAATGCCTCAAATCCAGCGCGTGCCGTGGCGGACGTCGCCGCGGAAAGAGTTCAGGAAATGAAAAGCCAGCTTAGCGAGCGCGCCGCGAAGGCGATGGAAGGCTTGCAACAGGCGGGCAGTGAAGTGCGGGCCGCCGCCCACGAGCAGCTCGACGTTCTCCGCGGCACGGCTTCCGAGTGCTACGAAGAAGGGCGCAAGCGGGTTCAGCAGGTCGGCCAGACGTTGGAGCAACGGATCCGCGAGCGACCCCTTTCCTCGCTGTTGATCGCGGCCGGGGTCGGCTGTCTGTTGGGGTTGATTTGGAGGCGGCGTTAATCGGTTCCCTCTCCACTGGCGGGAGAGGGTAGGGCGGGGGGGAAAATGCTCGTGAGGCGATGATTTCGGCAACACCCCTCGCCCCCGCGGGCACCACGAAGCGGTCGGCTCCCGCACCGGGAGAAAAGAGAAAGCATGCTATGATCGCGCACCCTTCCTCGGAAAAGGACGACGGCCACGCGCCGGATGCTCCGCCGCCGGACGCTCCCGGGCCGAGCCCCATCGAACCGTTGTTGAAAAACCTCGCCGCGCTGGCGGAGTACTTTTCCTACTACCTGGCGGTCCGTGCTGACGGCCTGAGATTGCGGGTGCGCCGGGCCGTGGCGTGGGCGATCGTCGCGGTAATCGCGCTCTTGACGGCCTGCACCGCGCTGGCGGTCGCCGTGGTGCTGTTGTTGGCCGGGATGGCCAACGGACTGGCCGCTCTGTGCGGTGGGCGTTTATGGGCCGGCCAACTGCTCGTGGGCTTCATCGTGCTGTTCGGGGCCGGATTGGCGATAGCGATCGGGTCGGCCCGCCAGATCCAAGCTTCCTTGCGACAGACGAAAGATAAATATGAGCAATGGCAATCCAAACAGCGCGCCAAGTTCGGAGAGGACGTCGCGGAACGGGCCCGTTCGCGGCAACCCCGTGTCTGAGGCATCCTATCTGGCCGCTCAGGAGGCCAACGCCAAGGCCGCCTTGCAACAGACGCTCGACGACCTGACGCGGAATCTGAAGGTCGCCGCCGATCCATGCCTCTGGACACATCGCTATCCTTGGCTGAGCGTCGGCGTCGCCGCGGCAGCCGGCTTCGTGGCCGCCAGGGCCGTGGCGCCCTCGCGCGAGCGGGCGGCAGCGCCGGCTCAATCGCCACCGGCCCACTCGGCCGAATCGTCTCCACGGCCGCAGTCGCCTTCCACCGATGGCAAGCTGAGCAGTTTGATCTGGGATCTCTTGCGAACAGCGCTCTTGGGCTATGTGGCCACGGCCATGCAACCAGCAACGAAGGAGTCAGACGTTAGGAGTTAGAAGTTCGACATTGGCCGCCCGGAACCTTTTAGCTTCCAGCTTCTAACCTCTAACTCCTGCCTTCTAACTTCTAGCTCCTGACTCCTGCTATGCACGACCCCTCATTCCACCGACGCTTTCCCATCGGCGCCGAACCGTGTGCCGCGGGCACTCACTTCCGGGTCTGGGCGCCGCGTGCGCAACGCCTGGAGGTCGTGCTGGAAGGCGCCGCCGGCAGCGATCCTCAGGAGCCGCGCAACGTAGCTTTGACGGCTGAGCCCGAAGGGTATTTCGCGGGACTCGCCCCCGGCGTGGACCCGGGCACGCGGTATCGCTTCCGGCTGGACTCGCAGCCGAACCTCCATCCGGACCCGGCCTCGCGCTACCAGCCCGACGGTTGCCATGGCCCTTCGGAAGTGATCGATCCGACGGCTTTTTCCTGGCACGACGATGGATGGCGCGGTCCGCGGCTGGAAGGCCAGGTTCTTTACGAGATGCACGTGGGCACCTTCACGTCCGAGGGCACCTTCGCGGCCGCCGCGCGGCATCTGGCCGAATTGGCGGAGTTGGGCGTGACGACCATCGAGGTCATGCCGGTGGCGGAATTCGTGGGCCGCTTCGGCTGGGGCTACGACGGCGTGGATCTGTTTGCGCCCACGCGGCTGTACGGCCGCCCCGATGATTTTCGTCGTTTCGTCGACGCGGCCCACGGCCTCGGCCTGGGCGTGATCCTCGACGTGGTTTACAACCATTTCGGCCCCACCGGCAACTATAGCGGCGTTTTTTCCGACCATTACGTCTCCGAACGTCATCACACCGACTGGGGCGCGGCGATCAACTTCGACGGCCCCCATTCCGCTCCGGTCCGCGAGTTTTTCACGGCCAACGCCGGCCATTGGATCGAGGAGTATCATCTCGACGGTCTGCGAATCGACGCGATCCACGCGATCGTCGACGATTCGCCGGAGCATATTCTGGCCGCCGTGTGCCGCCGCGTCCGCCAAGCCGCCCGGGGCCGCAACACGCTGGTGGTAGGCGAAAACGAGGTACAGGACGCGCGGATGATCCGCACCGCGGCGGAAGGGGGCTGCGGGCTCGACGCCGCCTGGAACGACGACTTCCATCACGCCGCCCAGGTGGCCCTGACCGGTCACAACGAGTTCTATTACGCCGACTTCCTCGGTTCGCCGCAAGAGTTGATCTCGGCCGTGAAATGGGGCTATCTCTATCAGGGACAATGGGACTACCGCCAAGAGCGCCGCCGTGGCACGCCGGCCTGGGACATCCCCGCCCGGCGATTCGTGATTTTTCTGCAAAACCACGACCAGGTGGCCAACTCGGCCGACGGCCTGCGGATGCCGGCCCTGACTTCGCCGGGGCGATACCGGGCCATGACCGCACTGATGTTTCTCGCCCCGGGCACCCCGATGCTCTTCCAGGGCCAGGAATTCGCCGCGTCCAGTCCGTTTCTTTTCTTTGCCGATCACGAGGCCGCGATCGCCAAACTGGTGCGTCACGGGCGGGAGGAATTCTTGCGCCGCTTTGCCAGTCTCCGCGGCGCCGGCGCCCCGCGGTCTTTCGCCGATCCCGGCGCCAGCGCAACCTTCGAACGTTCGAAACTCGATCACGCCGAGCGGCAACAGCACGCCGACGTCTACAACCTGCACCGCGACCTGATCCGCTTGCGTCGCGAAGATCCGCTCTTCGCCTCGCAGCGGGCCGACCGTATCCATGGGGCGGTGATCGGCGCCGAGGCCTTTCTGCTCCGCTATTTCGCCGCCCCAGGCGATGACCGGCTGCTGATCGTCAACCTGGGGCGCGATCTGATCTACAGTCCGGCCGCTGAGCCGTTGGTCGCGCCGCCGCCGCATACCGATTGGACGCTCCTCTGGTCGAGCGAGGATTCGCGTTACGGCGGCTCAGGCACGGGGCTGCTTTGTGCGGCCGAGTGGCGAATCCCCGGCCACGCGGCCGTAGTGCTTCGCCCCGAATCGGCTCGGCCCGCAATTTCCGCGAAGCCGACGTAGAACTCCCCACGGAGGACTACGATGGAGGTCAAGCGAGAAACCCGTATCGGCAACCCGGTTCCCCGCGACATCGCGGCAGCCTCGGGCGATTCCCGGCCGGATGCCCTGGAGCGCGAGATGCGTATCCGCTGGTTGAGAAAGGCGGCCCACGACGGCCACGTGCCGGCCATGTACCAGTACGCCCTGGAGTGCCGCAACTCGAATCGGCAACCGCATTGGTTGCGTCGCGCGGCCGAGGAAGGCCATCTCGCGGCCATGTATGCCTTGGCGGCAAAGGGCGATGATCGCCGCGAGGCCGCGCGCTGGCTGCGGATTGCCGCCCAAGAAGGGCACGTCGCGGCGATGCACGACCTCGGGCTGGCGTGCAGCGATCCGGGCGAGCGCAGGCGCTGGCTCAGCGAGGCCGCCCGCAACGGCTGGCAAGCCGCCGCCGTCGATCTCTGCGAAGCCGATTATTGTTGAGTGCCGCGGCCGGGGCGCGCTGCTTCCACTTGCTCGCCTAAGCGGCGTTGCGGTTTTGCCGCGGCGGTATCTGCGGTTCCAGCGCGGCGTCTTCCATAGCCCGCTGGGCTTGGAGGACCGGCACCGCGGCGGCCATCCGTGCGTAGTGCTCGGAGAGTTCGGGATCGCTCAAGGCCATCTGCTCCAATTGCGCGGCCAATTGCTCGTTCGTGATCCGCCGTCCTGCGGATGCTCCGAGCAGGTTCGCGGCCGCCATCGACGCCATTCGGCGAAATAATTCCATCGCCGTAGTCCTTTCACGAAAGAACGCAAGTACGTTTTGCTGCCGACGGTTGACAAGGGCGCGAACCATTGCCAATTGCCACGGTTCGCCTCGTTTCAAACTCCGCGGAATATCAGACCATCGCGCCGCGTTCGGCGGCCGTTGAGTATACCGCGTGGGGCCGCTACGGGAAAAGACGAATTGGGCCAGCCCAAGCACGCAACGCCGGTTCGGCGAGAATCGGCCGCGGGGATCAGAGACCGGGGCCAGAAAGAATAACAGGGGCAGAAAGGGGATGCGCCCAACAACAGTTATCGGCCAGTCTCCCTTTCTCCCCCTGATCCCTGTTCTTGGCCCAAAACCGCTTTGACGAAACGCCTGCCATTTCGTTCAATGGCCTGCATGGAACGAAACACTCCGGACAAACGCGGCGACGAGTCGTCTCTGTGCCGCGAGAACGCCGTGGAGCGGGCCGATGCATACCTCCGCACCGTCGAGCCCTATCCGGGGCATTTTCGCGGCCGCGGACTGGTGACCTGTGCCGGCGGCGAGCGTTACAACACCTGCGCCTGGGTGCTGATCAAGACCGCCCGCGCGTTGGGCTGCACGCTGCCGATCCAGGTTTGGTATCTCGGCCCGGAAGAACGCGACGATCGCTGGGTGACCCTGGTCGAAGACTTGGGCGTCGAGTGCGTGGACGCCGCCGCGGTTTCTCGGCGGTATCCCCATCGCGGCCTGGCCGGCTGGCCGCTGAAACCCTACGCAATTCTCCACAGCCCTTTCCGGGAGGTGCTGTTCCTGGACGCCGACAACATGCCCGTGGCCGACCCCACATATCTCTTCGACGCTCCGAGCTACCGCCGCCGGGGTGCGATCTTCTGGCCCGACGACCGCAAGACGGCGTGCCACAGCCAGCGCTGGGCGGTATTCGGCGTGGAGTATCGCGACGAAATGGAGTTGGAAAGCGGGCAGATGCTCATCGATAAGCGGGCCTGCTGGCCGGCCTTGAAACTCTGCAACTGGTACAACGAACACGCCGACTTTTTCTACCGCATCGTCTACGGCGACAAAGACACCTTCCGCTTTGCCTGGCATCGCTTCGAGCTGCGCTACGCCATGCCGCGGCGCGGACTCGCCCGCGTTCCCTACACCCTTTGTCAGCACGATCTGGAGGGCCGCCGCGTGTTCCAGCACCGCTGCCTGGAAAAATGGTCGTTGCAGGGCAATCGGCCCGCGCCCGGTTTTCAGCACGAGCGAAAGTGTCTGCAATACTTGGACGAGCTGCGCCGCCTCTGGAGGCCGGCAGCAAAGGCGAAGGGGGAAAAATGAGCTCCGCCGAGGAAACACACGGCATGACGCAGGAACGACGCGGAAGCGTGGAACGCTGCGCCCACGGCGATATCGTGGAATACCCGCTTGCGCCGCCGTTGCCAATACTACCTCCCTCTACCGCCTTTCCATTTCCGCCCTCCCACCTCCGCCTTCCGCCTTCCCCCCTTCGCGTCTTGCAGGTCTGTCCCTCGGTGGGCACGGCCTGCGGCGTGGCGAACTTCGCCGCCAATCTTGCCGATGCGCTGGGCAAGCGGGGCTTCGAAATCCGCACCGCCGCCCGCTTCAAGCCGACCGATGCCGACGTCGTTCTGGTGCAGCACGAGTTCGGGCTGTTCGATTCCGCCGCCCTCAAGTCCGCCCTGGCGAAGTGCCGGCAGAAGAAGATTCTCTTTTGCCATACGGCCGGCGCGGAGATCTTCCAAGAGCACGTCGACGGCTTCTTGGCGATGTGCCCGGGCATGGTCCGCACGCGAAAGCCGGTGTGCACGATGCCGCATCCCGGTTGGTACGGCGAAGGCCTGGCCGATCGCCGCGCCTTGCAAGAGCGGTTTGGGTATTGCGAATTCTCTTGCGTGGTGGGGAGCAATGGATTCATCACGCCGCCGCGACGGTTCGCGGACATCGTGGCAAGGCTGCTCCGGCCGGCGATCCAGGAAAACTGCCTGATCAACCTGCTCTGTTCCCTGCACGCCAAGCATGATCGGCATTTCAGCTACGTGGCGGAGGAAAAAGCGCTGCGGCTGCTGGCTCGCCGTAACAGGCCCTATTTGCGCCTGGATACCAGCCCCAAAAGCTATGCCGAGTTGAACCTCCAGCTTCAGGCCTGCGACTTGCTCTGGTGCTGGACCGACGTCCGCAGCATGCCCTACGCCAGCGGCACCTGTGCGGACCAGTATTGCAGCGGCACGCGGCAGGTGGTGGTCGACAAGCTCCAGCACAGCGCGCTGCGGGGCTTTCCCAATACCCGCTTCGTGGCCGGCAGCCTGGACGACTTTCTCGAGATCCTGATTGCGGAGATCCGCGCCCGGCGGTTCGACCGCCACGACGCCCGGCATCTTTCTTGGGACGCGTGCGCGGAGATCCCCGCCGCATTTCTCCGCGGATTGTGCCTCGGAAAACAACCGGCGTAGGCCGTTCTGTCCGATCACTCGCGATCGCGGCGCGGATTCTCCGCCAGCTCGAAATGACAGGCCGCTCAGCCCCGCTACGAACAGTCAGGGTTATAAGCTGTTTCATTACTCCCCTCTCCCGCCAGGGGAGAGGGGAATGACGTGCGGTGTTTCGAAACAGCTTTTTAGTTGCCTTTCCAGAACCACAGCAGCAGCGCCCCGCCGATCACCGGCGGCAGAAACAACGCCGCGATCGTCTGCGCCAAGCGGCGGCCGCCGATGATTCCCGCCAAGGCCGTCTTGGAAACCAGGTTGGCCAGCGCAGCGAGCACGATCAGCCGCCAGCCGTCGTGGAAAATCGCGTGGTCGGTCAACGACATCCGCGCGGTGGAGAGCGTGATCGCGTCCATGTCGGTCAGGCCGGAAATGCCGGCCACCACGTACAGCCCATGGCCGGGGACATAACGCTGCGCCGCCGCCAGACAAAACAGCACCGCCGAATACATCACGCCGAACGCGATCGCCGAACGCAGCTCGGTGGGGTTTTGCGGCGACGGCATCACGGCCGGCTGCCGCGGCACGCGAAACCAGAGCAGCAGCGAGGGCAGCAGCGCGAGCACCATCAGCAGCGAGACCGGCAGCGCCACCGTCGGGAAAAAGTCGCGCGACACCACGGCCACCGCCAACAACACCCGCACGAAGGACACCGTCGTGGCGATCATGATCACGATAGCCACCGCGCCGATCGCCGACGGATCGCGGCGCACCTGTCGGGAATAGCTCAAGGTGGTGGCCGTGCTGGAGATCGCGCCGCCGAGGATGCCGCCCAGGATGATCCCGGCGTTGCGTCCGAAGAACTTGTAGATGATGTAGCCGCCCAGGCTCAGCCCCACGATAAACACCACGATCAACCAGGTCTTGAAGAGGTTGAGCACCTCCAGCGGGTCGAAGGTCCGATTGGGCAGCACCGGCAGCACGACGCAGGTGATCAGCACGAACTGCATGATCGCGCGCACGTCCTCGTCGCCCAGCCGCTCGGCCGCATGGTGCAGTTCGGGCTTGAATTGCAGCAGCACCGCCACGCCGGCGCCCACGGCCACGGCCACGATCCGCAGCGACTCGACGGCCAACAGCGCGCCGATGGCAAACATCAGCAGTGCGGCCATCTCGGTGGTCGTGCCGGGGTCCGGCTCCTTCTGCTTCAAACGCAACAACGCGGAATAGCCCATGATGGCCACCACCGCCAGAAAGCCGGCCGACAGCACCCAGTGGCTATACTCCCGAGCCAGAATCGCGCAGACGGTCCCCAGTACGGTGATCAAGGGAAAAGTGCGCAGTCCCGGCATCCCCGGGGCCGTCCGCTCGCGCTGCAGCCCGACCAATAGCCCCAAGAACAGGGCGATGCCCAACGGTTCGAACGCCGCGGCGGTGGTCGGATTCATGGCTGCTTCCAAAATTGCTCTAAGGAAGCATACCACGCGAAATCAGCGGCTGAGCCACCCTTTGGAGGTGGTCAGGCCGTCTTGAGCGGCCGGTTCTGCCCGTCGACGCGGACCACAATCGGCTTGAAGTGCCGGGCCTCTTCCTCGCTGTAGGCGCCGTAGGTCAACACCACGACCTTATCGCCGGGCATCCCCAGCCGGGCCGCCGGGCCGTTGAGCAGCATCGTCCCCGAGCCGGCCGGGGCCTCGATGATATAGGTGATCAGCCGGGCCCCGCTATTGACGTTGAGCACGTGCGCCTGTTCGCCGGGCAACATGTCGGCGGCGTCCATGAGCAGCCGATCGATGGCAATGCTACCCTCGTAGTCCAGATCGGTCCCCGTCAGGGTGGCGCGATGGATTTTGGACCTGAGCATGAACCGTTGCACGACGACCTTCCCCTTCGCGAAAATGCTGAGCAGGCCGGATAAAGTTCGGCCAAACAATTAACTATGGCGCAGTTCCGCCAGTTTTTCAACGGCAAAGCGTCGTAGAACGGAATTCATTCCCCCTGCCGGACAAAGAAAACCAGCCGAATGAACTCCGTTCCAAAAAGGTCGGCACCCACGGCCGCGGGCCTAGTTCGAGGATTTGCCGCTGCTCGAACCACTATTACCAGCCCCGGAATCACCCTTCTTGTTGGAGCCCCCTCGCTTCCCCCATGTTTCATAGAACTCCTCCCAAGTGACCTTTCCGTCGCCTTTGCGGTCCATCTTGGCAAACGAGTTCTTGACCATCGCCTCGTCCTTGCCCTTGCACATGCGGCTGTTCTTGTATTCCTCGTAGGTGATGATGCCGTCTTTGTTGGTGTCGAAGCTATTGAACAACTTTCTCCAGGTGGCCGTCGGGTCCTTCTTTTTCTTGGGGGGTGGCTGATCGCTGGGCGTGTCCTGGGCGCGGACCGCACTGATACCTACCGCCAGCATTACCGCCGCCAACAGCATCGACGACCCGATCTTCAACATGGCCGATCTCCTCATCACGATGGGGTTTTTCACGACACGTCCGCAATCGGTTCAGTTTACTCGCGCGGCCCGCTCGCCGCCAGCGGCAGCACTGCGTCGCCCAACGGAATTCACTCCGTCCCGTTCCGTAAGAAATAAAAAGGGATTCCGGCCGCACCAAGTCGGAATCCCTCGGGTATCCATGTTCGCAGAACGACGTGTCCCGAAAACCGCGTCCACGCGGTGGACCTATTTGTTATCGCTATTGTTCTGACCGCCGCCGTTGTTCTGTCCGCCGCCATTCTGACCGCCGTTGTGCCTGGCCCTCACTTTGGCCAGAAACGCCTTAAATTCATCGAGCGTCACCTTGCCGTCGCCCTTGGTGTCCATCAACTGGTAAGCTTTTTTCGCCTTCTCCGGATCCTTTTGCGCACGCGGGGTGGCCAGCCATTCCTCTTGGGAAATGAAACCGTCTCCATTGGTGTCGATCTTCTTGAAGACCTGATCCGGCGACGCGTGGTGGCCTTTCCCACCCTCTTGCGCGCTGACCGGATTCCAACTCAAGATGCTGATCACTACGGCGATCGCAAACACCGACCAAAGCTTCGACATCGTACCGCTCCTCGAAAAAAATGGGTTCAGCTTGCAGACGACCGCCGCCGGAGATCTCCGTGCGGATTCGTGCCAATCAGCCGGCCGCTATACTATTGAACGTCGCCGGTCGATTTAAGGTTCGGTTTTAGAAACGCCCACGCCGCCGTTTGCGGCGGCAGGGGTCGCTTACTCCCGGGGCCGGCTGGCCGCCAGCGGCGGTGCGGTGGTCCAGAGGAAATAGGCCCGGGGGGCCGCCATATCGAGCATCTTTGCCAGACCGAACGAATGCGACTCGGACTGGCCTTCCATGAACATGCTCGAGAGCGTGACCTCGCGCTTGTACTTGACCACCCGGACGTTGTCCTCGTTCAAGCCGGCCAATTGGATCGCCCGCGTCACGGCCGCTTCGAGATAGCCGATCTTGTCGATCAGGCCGTCCTTGAGCGCCTGGTCGGCGGTAAAGACTTGTCCGGTGGCCAGTTTGTCCAAGGCCTGCGGATTCTTGCGGAATTTGCTCCGGCCGCTCTTGACGATGTTTTTGAACTGCGTGAAACTCTCGTCGACCAGGGTCTGAAAGATCTGCCGCTCTTCATCGGTCATGGGCTTGGTGAAGCTGCCCATGGTTTTCAAGCGATGGCTGGCGATCGAATCTTCCTTGACGCCCCAAGTCTTCATTAAATCGGAAAAGTTGTAATGGGGGATCACCACCCCAATCGATCCCGTCCAGGTGGTGGGCTCGGCGAAGATCGTGTCGGGCCCCTCGCCCACGGCCATCGACACGTAATAGCCGCCGCTGGCCGCGATTCCGCCCATGCTGACCACGATGGGAATCTTCGACTTCTCGCGCAATTGGCTGAGGTGGTGATAGAGGTAGTCGCTGGCGGTCACCGTGCCGCCGGGCGAGTCCACCCGCAGCACCACGCCCTTGACGGTGGGGTCGTGGGCGGCATGTTCGATCTGCCGTTTCACGAAGCCCTCTTCCTCGAGGATCACTCCTTCTACGGAGATAATCGCGATCTTGTCGCGACCATTTTGCTGGTGGGAGACGAATTGCTCCTGCACTCGGCCGTCCGTATCCAAGAGGTTGTTGCTACAGTACAGGCCGAACAGGGCCACGTTGACCACCACCGAGCCGCCCAGCGCCAGCAGCAACACGAACATCACCATGCATCCCCAAACGGAGGGGCCACGCGATCGCGGACTGACGCGCGTCTCGGGGACAACCTGGGCCTGTACGGGCGGGGTTTGGGGGTCCATACTCGATATTCCTCGGTGAATTCCGCGGCTTCTTCAACCTTGCTATTCTAGCTCCCCGGGGGGCGATCAACCAGTGTTGGCAAAGACGACGAATTTGTCTAACCACTGTTGCATCCAATAAGGTAAGTGTTATGCTACGGGGCACTAGCGGGGCATCGGGGCCCCGCTCGCGGGCACGGGTCCGCGGACTTGACGTGGATGTCGCCAAGACGGCGATACGGTGAAACGGGAGTTTTGGGGATGAAGAAGCTATTTGTGGGTGGTTTGAATTGGAAGACGACCGACGACGGCCTGCGCGCCGCGTTCGAGTCGTTTGGCGAAATCAGCGAAGCCAAGGTCATCATGGACCGTGAGACGGGCCGTTCCCGCGGGTTCGGCTTTGTCAGCTTTCCCGACGACGCCGCGGCCGCCAAGGCGATCAACGAGATGAACGGCACCGAACTGGAAGGCCGGGCGATCCAGGTGAACGAGGCCCAGGAGCGGGCGCCCCGCGCCGGTGGCGGCGGCGGTCGTGGTGGCCGTTACTGACGCAAACGGTTGCGTAACGAGCGCCGGCCAGCGGCGGGCCGTCGATTTTGTTTCTGCTGTGGGAACATCGAATAGGGTGGGTGCTTGCACCCGCGTGTCGCTTTTTTCCTGAGTCGCGTGCGTACCAGCACGCACCCAACGGGTTTTGCGGCCTTCCCCGGACCGCAGTCTACGGGCACGGGAAGACGGCGGCGGCGCCGCTCGTGATGCTGCGGCATTCTCGGCACTGTGCCCTTGCGTCCCGTCGATGGGAGCGCAAGGGCATTTCTTTTCGCCGCCCCACGCCGCCCGGGTGTTTGAATTCGCCGCGCTGCCGTGATATAAGTTGGGGATGGCGAGTGACAGTGGTGCGAAAGTAACTCACTGCTTGCTGCCGATCACTCGCTCACCACTCCGCCACTCACCACCTACCACACGCCACTCGCCAGGAGATCACGCCATGAAGTGTCGATTTGTCGGCCAGGTATGCCGGATGCTTGCGTTGTTGGGCTACATGGCGGCTACGGCCGCGGCCAAGGATGCGGGCCCCGCGGCGCCGCCCTTCAAGGCCGGTTTCGCCGAACGCGACATCACGCCCGCGCTGGGCATGGAACAGCCGGGTGGATACGGCAAGGTGTTTCACCGCACGTTCCACGACGCCTGCAAGGTGCGGGCGGTGGTTTTCGACGATGGCCGCTCGCGGGTGGCCCTGGTGGGCATCGACTCGCTGTTCATTCGCCGCGAGGTGGTCGAACCGGTCCGCGCGGAAATCGCCCAGAAGTGTGGCATCCCGCCCCAGGCGATTCTCATCGGGGCCTCGCATTCGCATTCTTCCGGCCCGGTCGGGATGGTGATGCCGGGCGAGTTTGACGATGCGTCGCCGCTGGTCAAGATGCTGGCCTACGAAAAGTCGTCCTGCGCGGACGCCAAGTACCTGGATCTGGTGCACCGGCAGATCGTCGCGGCGGTATGCGCGGCCGACCATTCGCGCGCTGAAGCCCGCTGCGGCGTGGGCGCCGGCATCGAGGACAAGGTGGCCTTCAACCGCCGTTTCCGCATGATCAACGGCCGCAGCGCCACGCATCCCGGCAAGTGCAACCCGGACATCGTGGAACCGGCCGGGCCGATCGATCCCGAGGTGGGCGTGGTCGGCGCGTGGGACAAGCAAGGAAAGCTGATCGGATGCGTGGTCAACTACGCCTGCCATGCCACCTGCAACCCCGGCGGCATCTCCGCCAACTGGATCTACTACATGGAGCAGACCATCCGCGGTGCGTTCGGGCCGGACGTAGTGGTGGTCTTCCTGCAGGGCGCCTGCGGCGACGTCACGCAGGTCGACAACCGCAATCCGAACGCCAACCCCGGGCCGGAGCAATGGGCCCGGCTGGTGGGCGGACGCGTCGGCGCCGAGGCGGTCAAGGTGCTCTTGACCATCGACGCCGGGGCCTTGGTCCCCTTGGACGTGAAGCGGAAGTATATCGAGATCCCGCGGCGCGTGCCGCGTCCGGAGCGCGTGGCGAAGTGCCGCGAGCTGGTCGCCCAGGATCCGAGAAAGGTGGGCGCGGTGGAGTGGACGTTCGCCAAGGAGATCGTGATCCTCGACGCGATTCTGGCCAAGCATCCGGTAGCCAAGGTGGAAGTCCAGGCGATTCAGGTCGGGCCGGCGGTGTTTCTCACCAACCCGGCCGAATTCTTCTGCCAGTTGGGGTTGGACATCAAGCAGCAGAGCCCCTTCAAGTTCACGTTCGTGGTGGAGTTGGCCAACGATTGCGTGGGCTACGTGCCGACGGAAGAAGCGTTGGGCCCGCATGGCGGCGGCTACGAAACGCGTCTGACCAGCTATACCAATCTGGAGCCCACGGCCGGCCGGCAGATGGTCAACGCGGCGGTGGAGCTGGCCCGGCAGCTACGGCCCGGCGCGATGCCGCAGCCGGTGACGGCCCCGGTTTCCAAGACCGTTTGGTCGTATGGCGCGGTGCCGCCGGAATTGAATTAGCAAAGGGCTGGAAAGGTGGCACGTCGCTGAGGCACGAAGGGCGCGGCGGAAGCGGAAGACCACGCCCATCGTTGCGCTTTGGGAGTGCCACCCTACGCCGTTAACCCTTTTGGGAACACAGAAAAAATGGTCTTGATGCGTTAGCCACTTTCTGGGATCTGCGCAGTTTACCACAACTCGCACCCCGAAAGGAATCGGCC
>Ga0302319_10000501_pt1 | contig 88268 bp, 69 predicted proteins | sample Bog_T0_2_FD_203319 | JGI IMG/M metagenome (GOLD analysis project Ga0302319, IMG submission 203319) | Peat permafrost microbial communities from Stordalen Mire near Abisko, Sweden - Bog_T0_2 | ecosystem: Environmental > Terrestrial > Soil > Wetlands > Peat | place: Sweden: Abisko, Stordalen Mire... | reverse complement strand
TACGACGCGATCACGCTGAGCGCGCACGACTTGACGGGGCGCGGCGGGCGGCACGTGGTGATTGTGGTGACCGACGGCGGCGACACGTTTTCAAAGGCCAACTACCAGCAGGCGCTGGAGGCCGCGCACGGCGCCGATGCGATCCTATACGCGGTGGTGATTGTGCCGGTGGCGGAGGATCCGGGGCGGAATACGGGCGGCGAACACGCGTTGGTCGCGATGGCGGGGTCGACGGGTGGACGCGCGTTCCTTCCGGGCACGCAGCAGGAATTGGACGACGCATTCGGCGAGATTCTGCGGGATCTGCGCACACAATACTTACTGGCCTACTATCCGCGGGGCGTGGCGGCGACGCGCGACCGCTTTCACGAGGTCAAGCTGGCGCTCACGCGACCGGGCTACAGCGTCGCAAGCCGCCGCGGGTACTTCGAGCCGGCCCCGGGCAAGGGGTTCAAGGTCACGCCCCGTTAACGCGCCGGCGAGCGAAGGTGCCCGCGCCGCACCGGGCGTGAAAAAATACTGCCGACCAGCTCTATTGCCCGCGCGCCGAATGCCGATACAGAGAGTGTGGTTGGCAGTTGGCTCAGGCGGCGATGATCGTGCGGCCGGGACACCCAGTGGCTCAGTTTTCCAAAACGCGGATGAAACTTCATGTTGCGGTATGCATCGAAATGATTAGAATCTAATTAGAGAATAGATGGCGGGGCGGGAGCACTGTTTTAACGGAGGGGAGGCCCGTTTGGGTCTCCGTGGAAATGACGATTCGCCTGATTTATCGCCCGTCTTATCGGAGAAACTCACCCAGCCAGTTGAGGGCTGTTGACGGCGAAGGGTCCGAGTTTTCGGAGACGCTTCGCTCGGCGTTTGGCGCGGAGCAGGAGTCTGAACCAGCGACCGCGCCGTCCGCGCCCAGGCAGCGCTGGTGGAGCGGATGGATGGAATCGCTGGTCCTGCTCATGGTGCGGCTGGCGACAGTGGCCGTGGGGCTGGCGGTGTGGCGCATCGCGAGCGATCTGGACCTGAGCTGGTGGTTCCCGTTCAACACCGGGATGGCGTCGCACTGGCAGGTGTGGTTCGCGCTGGGCGTGCTGCTTTCGGGAAGCGCGCTGATGCTCGCGAGACGGCTGCGGCTGGCGCACACCGACGAAGCGGCCCACACCAACGAAGCGCAGGCGGCCTGAACTTTTCCAATCTCCGCCGATCCCCAATTGCGCCGACTGTACACTGGTCGTATGCGGTTCACGGCTGTGTTGGTGCTGACGTTGCTCGGGGGCGCCGCGCGGGCCCAGACCAGTTGCCAGACGACGCCCACGTGGTCGCCCTGCGAGATCGTCGTCGAATTGAGCGACGAGGCGCTGAAGGCGCACCCAAACCCGGTGGCGAGCGTCGATGTGTGGGGCGAGTTCCGCTCGCCCGCGCCGAAGTACCGCACCTACCGGCTGCCGGCCTACTGGGACGGAGGGCGGCGGTTAGTGCTGCGCTTCACGCCGGACGAGCCGGGCGCGTGGACCTGGCGGGTGACGGGGAACGTGGCCGAATTGGACGGCCGGCAGGGCCAGTTGACCGCGACGGAGAGCAGCCGCGAGGGGTTCCTGCGGCCAGCGAACCTGCATTTCTGGTTTCACCCGGAGAGCCTGGCGCCGCACCTATGGATGAGCGACGACCACGCGGATCTGTTCACTATGGACCGGGCTGCGTTCGACCGGCTGGTGGCAGCGCGGGTAACACAGAAGTTCACGCATCTGCGCGGGCCGATCCTGGCGCCGGGCGCGCAGCCATTCACAGCGCCGGACCAGCCGAACCGGGCCTTTTTCGTCGAGATGGACGCGCGCATGAAGGCGCTGGACGAGCGCGGACTGGTGGTGGATCTGGTGCTGGCTCCGGACGCGGCTACGCTCCAGCGCACCTTCCCGGAGTGGGCGCAGCGCGAGCGGTTTCTGCGCTACGTGCTGGCGCGGTATGACGCGTTCAACGTGGATTGGGAAATCGCCGGTTCGTTCGAAGGGGCAGCGGGCGGGCGAAACATCATCCGCGAACTCGGCGTGGCGCTGCGGCGCTACGACCCGTACAATCATCCAGGCAGTTGCGGCGCGCAGGTTACTTCGTCGCCGCTGCTGGGCGACAAGTGGATGTCGCACGTGATCGAGAACTCACCCGATGCGGCGGTGGGCGCGATCGAACACCAGCAGTATCCGCTGCCGCTGGTGGCGACGGGCTTCGCGGCGGCGGGCGCCAAGGGGGCCGCGTTTCGAAAGGGGCTATGGGAGGCGACGATGAGCGGCGAGTGGCCGACGTCGCGGATTGCGGAGATCGAAAGCGCCGAAACGAAGGCCATGCAGACGTGGGCGGAGACGCTGTCACAGACGCGGTACTGGGAGCTGGAGCCGTATTTCGAACTCGACGGCGGACGGGCAGTGGCGCTCTCGGGCGTGGAGTATCTGGTGTACATCGAGAAGCCGGGGCCGCTGAGCGTGTTCGTCGAAAAGTATAGCTACGACGTGTACTGGATCAACCCGGCGACGGGCGAGCGCACGCACGAGAAGAAGGATTGGAAAGGCGAGGAGTTCACCGGCGAACCGCCGGACCGCTCGCACGACTGGATTCTGCACCTGTCGCGCGACGGCCACAAAGCGGGCATGGCCAAAAGCTACAAATTCGAGTCGCAGCCCAACCAGTTGCAGGAGGTCGAGACCAGTCTCACAAAGATTCCCTATGAACTGGCCGCGCCGAAGCCGGATACGACGACGCTGGTGGCAGGCGAGCCGGTGCCATTCCAGATTCATTTGAAGCGCGAGACCAAGGGCACGCGGCGGATGATGTACCTGCTGACGGGCGAGGTGGTGCTGGACGGCTCGGGCATGCGCGTGCTCGGGACCGGCAATGCGGGCGTGCTGACGATTCCGCGTGAAATGCTGGTGAACGAAAGCGGCGTGCTGAACGTGCGTATCGAAGCACTCAACGCCGCGGGCAAGCTGTACGCGCTGGACGTCGTGTTTCCGGTGAAGAAGGCGGGCCCGTGACGCGGATCGTGGCCATCGACACGACGAGCGAATTCGGCAGTTTGGCGCTGGTCGAAAACGGCCGGGTCGTAGAAGAGATGCTGCTGCACAGTCCGGACGGATTCGCGCACATCCTGTTTCCACAGCTCGTGCGGCTGATGGATCGCCACGGCTGGCGGTTCGGCGAGGTGACGGGCTATGCGGCTGGGGCCGGGCCAGGCTCATTCACGGGGGTGCGCGTCGGGCTGACGGCCGCGAAAGGGCTGGCTGAAACGGCCGGGTTGCGAGCAGCGGCGATCTCGAATCTCGAGGCTATGGCGGCGTTCGGCTCGAGCGAACTGCGTGCGCCGTTTTTCGATGCGCGGCGCGGGGAGATTTACGCTGCGCTGTACAACTCGAAGCTCGAAGCAGTGCGGCCCGAACGGGCGCAGCCGCTGCCGGAGTGGCTCGCTTCCCTGCCCCGGGAGGCCGAATTGCTGACGCCCGATGCGGAGCCGTTCGCCGGCGCGTTGGGCGCGTGGCCGGTCACGCAGACGCCGCGGGCGCTGGCCGGAGCGATCGGGCGGCTGGCCGAAACGCGGCTGCAAGACCCCATCCTCATCGACGCCAACTACGTGCGGCGGTCGGACGCGGAACTGCATTGGAAAGACGGCGGCTGAGCGCACGATCTCCTATCCCGCTGAAACCCACGGGCGGGCAATCAGCGGGTACCCGCGCGCGACCGCTGATTCACTTTGAGGGCTGTCGAAAACGGCCGCGGCGCGGTGGCTTCAGCCGGCCTTCACCGTCGGAAGGCGGTCCTTCACGGCGGGCAGCGGCGGCAGGTTCGTCATCGGCTGCTCCTGGTACCAGAAGGCGCAGGAGTAGAAGTTGTCGGCGCGGTCGTTGGCGTGGCCGTGTTCCATGGTGTGCTTCAGGTAGCGCGTGAAGGTGACGGGGTTGTCGCCGTGGAAGCGGTAGCAGCAGTAGCGGCCGCCGGTGCGCTCCGCGCTCTCGATGAGCGGCGCGCCGTACTGGTGATGCGAGAATGGCACGGCATGCTCGCGCCCGCCGAAGTCCCAGCTTCCGCAGAAGAAGTCCTCCGAGCCGGTGCCGTTGATCACCGGCATGGACTCGTTGTCGACGAAAATCATTTCGTCGCCTTCGCCCCACCAATCCTCATGGTTCTGCACGACGCCCAGCGTCACGCCGAGCAGATGGCCGCGGCCGCGCGTTTCGCAATAGACGTAATTGAACTTGCCGTCGAGGTTCTTGCCGTCACTCTTGATGGCCGTGCAGGGCGCGGCCTGGCGGTAGCTGGCGTGGAAGTACAGCGCGTCGTCGGGCAGCGAGTCGAGAGCCACGTAGTCGATGTTCGAGTAGAATGCGCCGACGCGGTGCGCGCTTTCATTGGTGATGGTGAAGCGCGCCCCTTTGCGATACGGCATGGCGAAATAGCTGTTCAGCGATTTGCCCGGCGAGCAGGCGATCCAGGCGCTTTCGAAGTTCACGTAGTCACCCAGGTTGAGCCCGAAGAAATCGCCCACGGGCGTTTCGATGCTGGGCTTGTCCTGGCCGTCCCAATAGCCGCGCAGGACGAGTTCCTTGAGGTGGTAAGCGCTGTCGGCGGCGATGGTGAACCAGACGTGCGTGATGATGCCTGCGCCGGTCTGCTTGAAAACGTCGAGGGTCGCGCCGGGTGCGATCGGGCGGGCGTCGGCATTGCCGCCGGAACGATCGTAAGTGGACTCCTTGAGCGAGCGGTAATTCTGCGCGCGGGCGTAGGCCGGGAGCACGGCGCTGGGGTGGCCGGTGCGCGGCGAATTGCTCTGGGCCAGCGCGTTCGAGGAAGCGGCAGTGGCGGCCGCGCCCAGGCCCACGGTGCCCATCAACCGCTGCAGAAAGCCGCGGCGTCCTTTGGTCATTGACATAAATCCCTCCCTGGATCGATCGGGCATCATCTTATCACCATGGGTGCGGCCAATTCAGACGGCGCTCGCCGCGTGCACCTGCAGGCGCACGCAATGGATCCGCGGGATCAGCGGCCGGAAGCGCCACCGAAGTCGTCGCGGGAGTGAGCCCCAAGTGGTCCGGCGAGGGATGCGCGCCCGCCCCTCGGGTTGCCGCTTTTCCAGTGGCTAAGCATAATGGTGGCGGAGGTCCACGATTTCCCTCGAAGTTGTTAACACGCAGGACGAAGCGCTGGAGCGGGAGTTCAACCCCTGGCTCGCCGCCGAGACGCGCTTCAATGAAGCGGCCCTGAAGCTGGGCTTGGACGACGGCCTGCAGAAGGTGCTGCGCAGTACGTCGATGGAAGTGACGGTTCACATTCCGGTCCAGCTTGACGACGGGCGGCTGGAGGTTTTTACGGGGTACCGGGTGCAGCACTCGCTGGCCCGCGGCCCGGCCAAGGGGGGCATCCGATTTGCGCCCGACGTGACGCTCGACGAAGTGCGCGCGCTGTCCTCGTGGATGACCTGGAAATGCGCCGTGGTCAACATTCCCTTCGGCGGCGGCAAGGGCGGAGTGATCTGCGATCCCAAGATCCTGTCGCCCGCCGAACTGGAGCGCATCACGCGGCGCTACACGGCGGAGCTGATGGACATCCTGGGACCGGAGCGCGACGTGCCCGCCCCGGACATGAACACGAACGAGCAGACCATGGCCTGGATCATGGATACCTATTCCATGCACAAGCGGCAGACTTCGACGGCCGTGGTGACGGGCAAACCGCTCAACCTGGGCGGCTCGCTGGGCCGGCCCGAAGCCACAGGGCGCGGCTGCCTGATCGTGACGCTGCAGGCGCTGAAGCGTTTCGGCCTGGATCCGCGTGAAACAAAAGTGGTCATTCAGGGTTTTGGCAACGTGGGCGGCATGGCGGCGCGCCTGATGCACAAGGCCGGTCTGAAAATCGTCGCCATCATCGAGTACGACGGCGCGGTTTACAACGCCGGCGGCATCGACCCGTTTGCTCTGGAAGCGCACCGCAAGGAGACCGGCTCGATCGTTCACTTCCCGGGCGCAGAGGACATCGACCGGGACGAGGCGATGTTCCTGCCGTGCGACGTGCTGCTGCCGGGGGCGCGCGAGAACGTGATTCACTCGCGCAACGCCCACCGGATCCGCGCGAAGATTCTGTGCGAGGGAGCCAACGGCCCGACCACGGCTCCGGCCGACAAGATTCTGGAGGAGCATGGCGTGTTCGTAATTCCCGACATACTGGCCAACGCCGGCGGGGTTACGGTGAGCTACTTCGAATGGGTTCAAGACCGCCAGGGCTTCTTCTGGAACGAACAACTGGTCAACGAACGCCTGGAGGAGATCATGGTAAATTCCTTCAACGACATCGTCGGGTATGCGGAGAAACACAAGGTCAACAACCGCACGGCGGCCTACATGGTCGCGCTGGACCGCGTGGCTTTTGCCATCCGCTTGCGCGGCATCTACGCCTGAGCGAGCCGCTCGCGCGGCAAAAACGAGAGGCCGGTCCGCGATGACGGCCTCACACGCCGGCGACAAATAGCGGCGCAGAACGCCGGCGGTTCGGGCAACGCGCGGGCACACCCGTGGACAGGCGCCGAACGAAGCCGCTATCGTGGGCAAGAGTAACTTTGAATGAGCGATTTCGACGACCCCGTGTCATTGTTCACAACTCGCTTCGGCGACGGGCTGAAACCCGACGTGGTGGCCGTGCCGGGGCGCGTGAACCTGATCGGCGAACACATCGACTATCACAACCTCCCGGTGCTGCCCATGGCGATCGGACGGAAGATCCGCGTGGCCTTCCGGGCACGCACCGATCGCGTGATCCGCGCCTGCTCGAATTCTTTCGGCGAGCGCGAATTCGAATGGACGACGCAGCTCATGCCGTCGGCTTCCGGCGATTGGGTGAACTACGTCAAAGCGGCCGCGCAGGCGGTCGAAGGGCGCTGGAAGTTGAAGTTCGGGATCGACGCGACGGTGGTGTCGGATCTGCCTCCGGCCGCCGGGTTGTCGTCGTCTTCAGCGCTGCTCACCGGACTCACGCTGGCGCTGTTGCGGGCCAACGGGGTTCAGGCCACGTTTGAAGAACTGATGGACGTCCTGCCGGAGGGCGAGTATTTTGTCGGCACGCGCGGCGGCGGCATGGACCATGCCGCGGTGCTGGCGGGCAGGCGCGGCTGCGCCATTCTGGTCAACTTCGCGCCGCTTTCGGTGAGCAGCGTTCCCGTTCCAGAGGGCTGGGTGTTTTTGATCGCGCACAGTCTCACCACGGCTGAGAAGTCGGGCGACGTCCGGTCCAAATATAATGCGCGCCGCACTGCGGGCTCGAACGCATTGCATGGGCTGGGCTTCCATTCCTTCGGCCAGGCGCTCGAGCGCTATAGCGTGGAAGAGCTGAGCGAGTTGGCCGCCGGGCATCTCGCGGATGACGAGCAGCGGTGTTTTCTGCATGTGGTCACAGAAGCTCATCGCGTGACTGCGGCGGTCGCGGCGATGCGAGCGGGCGATGCCGAATCGTTTGGGCGACTGCTATACGAATCTCACGCCAGCTTGCGCGACTGGCTGCGGGTGAGTTCGCCGGCCCTGGATTCCCTCGTCGAAGCGGCCCGCGCGGCGGGCGCGCTGGGAGCGCGCCTGACGGGGGGCGGCTTCGGCGGCTGCGCTGTCGTCCTGTGCCGCGCGGCCGAGCGGGAGCGAGTGGCCGCGGGCATCGTCGAACGGTTTTATGCCGGGCGCGCGGGCTTCGATCCGAACGTGCATCTGATCGCGGCCGAGCCTTCGGCGGGGGCTCTGAGTGAGGAGTAAAACAATTCGGCGTGCTGTCGTTCTGGCCGCGGGCCGCGGCACGCGGATGGGTGAGATCACGGCCGACATGCCCAAAGCGATGTTGAGCGTCCGCGGCCGGCCGATGCTCGAGCACGTGCTGGATGGACTGGCTACGGCCGGGATCGCCGAGTTCTTCGTGGTGGTCGGCTACCGCCGCGAAATGGTGGAAGCGCACTTTCGCAACTGGCGCCAGCCCATTCAATTTCAGGTGCAGGAGGCTCTGAACGGCACCGGCGGCGCCACCCGCCTGGCCCGCGACTTTGCGGGCAGCGAGCCGTTCCTGCTGACCTTCGGCGACATCCTGTGTGAGCCACCGGCGTACGTACATTGTGCGCGGGTGCTCGAGGAGCACCCGCAAACCGTGGCCGTGCTCGGCGTCAGGGACGTGGACGATCCGTGGCAGGGCGCGGCGGTTTACGAGGCCGGCGGAACGGTGACGCGGGTGGTCGAAAAGCCGCCGCGCGGCACGTCCACGACGCGGTGGAATAGCGCCGGCCTGTATGCGATGCGGTCCGCCGTGTTCCCCTACCTCGACCGCCTCGTGCCTTCCCCGCGCAATGAATACGAGCTGACGTCGATCTTCGAAATGATGCTCCAGGAGCGCGTGGAATTGCGCATCTCGGCGATCGAGGGGCGTTGGCGCGACGTCGGCCGCCCCGAGGATCTCGAGGCGGTTAATTCAGGCGCGTAAGCTTACTTCCACAATCGCCGGATCACCCAGATCATGGTCGAGCCGGTGACGGCCAGGACGCCGAGCAAACCAAGCGCATACCCGGTGCGCCCGTAGAGGATGTTGCCCACCATGAAAAGCGCCGACCAGATGGTGGCCGTCCCGCAAACCCAGCCCAGCATGGCCAGCGGGATGTTGTCCTCACGGGCATACTTCGCGGCTTCGGCTGGAGGCACGCCCGCTTCCTCGCGGATGCGGGTCCAGCCCGGCCCGAGCGGATGGACTTTCTTGTAAAACGAGATCAGCGTGGCATGGTCCGTTTCCGGCCCGACGAAGGCCGTCAGGATCCAGCAGAAGCTGGTGAAGGCGACGCTGAGCAGGAGTTCGCGATGCGTGCCCAGTACGATCCCGTACCGGTGGAGGCACAGGAACGCCAGCGAGATGGCGAAGGAACTGGTCATGGCGACGATTTCGCACCACGCCGTAACGCGCCACCAGAACCAGCGCATCAGGTACAGCAGGCCGGTGCCCGCTCCGACCTGCAGGATGATGTTGAAGCTATCCTGGGCGGTCTGCAATACGAACACCAGCGACGAGGAGAGAACGAACAGCAGGACGGTCGCGATGCGGCCCGCGCGGACATAATGCTTTTCCGTATCGTCGCGCTTCAAAAAGCGGCGATAGAAGTCGTGGACCAGGTACGAGGCGCCCCAATTCAGGTGCGTCAGAATCGTCGACGAGTTCGCCGCCACCAGCCCACCGACCATCAGGCCGATCCAGCCGGCGGGCATGAATCGCAGCATCGCGGGGAACGCGATGTCGTGGCCGATGAGCGAGGGATCGACATTCGGCAGGGACCTTCGCAGATCCGCCAACGTCGGGTAAACCACCAGTGAGGCCAGACCCACCAGGATCCACGGCCACGGGCGCAGGATGTAGTGCGCGAGGTTGAAGAAGAGGGTCCCGCCCAGGGCGTCCTTCTCCGACTTGGAGGCCAGCATGCGCTGCGCGATGTAGCTGCCGCCGCCGGGCTCCGCGCCGGGGTACCAGACGGCCCACCACTGCACCGTGAGCGGCATGATGAAGACCGCGACCGCGAGTTCCCAGTTGCTTCTGAAATTCGGCAGGATGTTCAGATAGTTCAAACCGCCCGGCCCTTGCACGTTGGAGAGCTTGGAGACCAGCCCGTGCAGGCCGCCCACTTGCGGCAGGGTCACCGCGAAATACGCCGCTGCGATCACCGCCGTCATCTTGATAAAGAACTGCGACATGTCGATCACCAGCACGCCCCACAGTCCGGAGTGCGCGGCGAAAATGACATTCAGCAATCCCACGGCCAGCAACGTCTGCCAGCGGCTGAAGCCGAACAGCACGCTCGCGATTTTACAGGCGGCGAGATTCACCGTCGCCATGATGATGCAGTTGAACAGCAGGCCCAGGTACAGCGCGCGGAAGCCGCGCACCGCGCTGGCGGCCTTGCCGGAGTAGCGCACCTCGTAGAACTCGAGGTCCGTCAGCACGCCCGACCGGCGCCACAGCCGCGCGTAGAAGAACACCGTCGAGACGCCCGTCAGCGTGAACGCCCACCACTGCCAGTTGCCGGCCACGCCCTGGGTGCGCACGAAGTTCGCCACCAGGTTTGGCGTGTCGCTCGAAAACGTCGTGGCGACCATCGAGATGCCGGCCAGCCACCACGGCACGGAGCGGCCGGAGGCGAAAAACTCCGCTGTGCTTTTCCCCGAGCGTTTCCCGAAAAACAGCGCGGGTACGAAGCAGATCAGGATGGAGGCGATAGCGATGACATAATCGATCGGATGCAGAATCATTGGAGAAACCCCGAATCGCCGAGAATATCGCACATTGGCCGCCCAGGCCAAATGCGCGTTCCGGATGCAATCGGGGCGGCCGCCCGCATCGGCGTCCTCCGCGCCGCGCGGAAACCCGTCCCAGCCGTCGCGCCCTTTCTGATAGTGTGAAGCTCATCGAAAGGCGCAGCGGCTCAGGCGCATTTGCCGTCGCTGCGGGTTCGTCATGCATAAAACATTCTTACTGCTCCTCGTTCTCACGGGTTTTGCCGCGGCCGGCGCCGCCCAGCCGCTTCCAGTGAAGATCGCCCGCCATGGCGACGGCTGGGAGTTTCTCCGGAACGGCAAGCCCTATTTCGCGAAGGGCGCAGTCGGCGCGGTGCACCTCGAAGAACTGGTGTCCGCCGGCGGCAACTCGATTCGCGCCGGCGTCGACTCGCTGGACCGCGCCCAGGCGTTGGGTCTGACGGTGCTGGCGAACCTGCCGTTCGGCAAGCAGCGCATGGGCTTCGACTATTCCAACGCCGATGCCGTGGAGCGGCAGCGGGAGACGATCCGTCAAATCGTTCTTCAACACAAGGATCATCCGGCGCTGCTGGCGTGGGCCATCGGCAACGAACTCGAGCTGGTGACAACGCCTGAGCAGCGCGTGGCGCTGTGGAAAGAGGTCGACCACGTGGCCGCGATGATTCACGAGCTCGACCCGCGGCACCCCGTAATTACGCCCGTTGGCGACGCTTACCGGCACATCCTGCACGAGCTGAACCAATACTGCCCGCACCTGGACGCGGTCGGGTTGAACTCCTACGTCGATATGCTGGCGCTGCCCGAGGACATCGCGCGCGAAGGCTGGACGCGCCCGTATCTGGTGACTGAATTCGGCCCGCGCGGGCACTGGCAGGTGGCGCTGACGCCGTGGCATTTGCCGATTGAGGATACCAGCACCGTAAAAGCCGATTTATATCGCAAAGCCTATGAACACGCGGTCGCGGGGCAGCCGCAATGCCTGGGCTCGTATGTGTTCCACTGGGCGCAGCATCACGAAAAAACGCACACCTGGTATGGGATGTTCCTGGAAGACGGCAGCCGCACGGAAGCAGTGGACGTGATGAGCTTCCTGTGGAGCGGCAAGTGGCCGGCGAACCGCGCGCCGCGGATCGGAGCAGGCGGAATTGCCGTGCATACGGACGATCCCGAGACGCACGATCCGGCCGCGTTCCCTCCGCAAGCCATCCTACGCTGCAAAGTGGATGCGACCGATCCCGATGGCGACGCTCTGCAAATCAGTTGGGATTTGCGCCGGGACGTTTCAGGAAACGCTAACACGGGCGGCGACCGGGAAGCGCCCACGCCGCCAATCGTGGGGCTGGTGCGTTCGGCAGCGGGAGATTCCGCGGTGTTTCAATTACCGCTCGAAGAGGGCCCCTACCGCCTCTTCGTTTACGTGCGAGATGGCCATGGCAACGCCGCGACGGCGAATTATCCGCTGCTCGTGAAGGCGCGGAACTACGCTCCGGTGCCCGCCGAGAAGGACGCGGCGCGATTCGGCGCGGGCATTCAGAGAACGATGACGCTGCTGGCAACGAGCACGCCGAAGCAGCGCCATCCGGTGCGAGTTATGTTCTATGGCCAATCGCTCACCAAGCAGGATTGGACGCGCGATGTGACGGAGTATCTGCGCCGGCAATTCCCGTACGCCGACCTGGTCACGGCCAACCGCGCGATCGGCGGCTACAGCTCGCAATTTCTGATTCAGACGCTGCCGCACGACGTCTACGCTTTTTACCCGGACTTGATCATCTTCCACGACTTCGGCGCGGTGAACCTGTATGAGCAGATCATCGCCGAGATCCTGCGTCATACTACGGCGGAGATTCTGATCCAGACCGATCGTCCGACCTGGATCCACGTGGACGGCATAGCGGACGACCCGGCGAAGGCCAAAGGAGAAGCGTATTCCGAGCGCAACAGCTTTGAAATCCTGCCCGCGCTGGCGCGCAAGTACGGCTGTGAAATCGTGGATCTCAGACGGCCGTATATCGAGTACCTGACAGAGAATCATCTCAAGGCGACGGATGTGTTGAGCGACGGCGCGCACTTCACTCAGCAGGGCGATTACGTGGTGGCGGAGCTGACCAAACGGCATCTGCGATACGACCCGGCATTAGCGGCCGAGAAGCGCGCAGATCCGGCCTTAGCTGCCGAACCGCGCAAAGACGCGGTGCGGTCGTACGAGATTGGCCGCGATCTGCAGTGGACGAACGGGCGTCTGCGCGTTGAGTTCGAAGGCAACCGCGTGGATGCCATTGCGGGCCCCGGCGGAGCCTGGCATGCCGCCCCGGCCGAAGTGTTCATCGACGGCAAACGGCCGTCGCAGATGCCGGAACTGTATTTCATCACACGCCCCAGCGACACCTTCGCCGTCGACTGGCCGGCGGTGAACCGCGTGACGGCGATCCAGCCGCTGCTCGTGGAGGATTGGACGTTGAAAGTGACCGAGGCCAACGCCGATGAATCGCAGTTGCGCTTCGAAGTGACGGGCTCGCGAACGGGCATGGACGGCGCGGGCGTGAGCAGCGAACGCTTCGTTTCCCGATCGGGGCGCGTGGTGATCGACCCGGATGTGTGGGGCGTGAAGCGCGCGTTCGAGTTGCGTCACATGGCCACGCCGAAGGGTTTCGAAGTGCACTGGCGTGTTGTTCCGATGTTCCAGGACGTCTACACCTCACCGCACATCGAAGATCCGTCGGCGGAGGTTGCCTCAACCCTGGCGCTGGGCCTGCCGGCCGGCAAACACACGCTGGAACTGGTCGCGAAAGGGGACTCCGTGCCACCGCTGCAGGCGATCCGGGTCTACGATCCGCCCCTGCGATAGGCCGCGGCGCCGCGTGGCGCCCTAGTCAAATAGTCGTTGAATTGCTGACCTATCACGCGCGATTCCGAGCCGCGGTTGTCGCCGCGCCGCGACTGTTCGTTACCGCGCCGCGACTACAAGGAGCGGTTTGTTCGAATGATTCAATCGATTCCCCATTCAGGCCACTACGCTTCGCTGTGCCGGATGATGGCATCCTCGCGTTGTAGCACCGCCGGCTCCAGTTCTACGCCCAGGCCCGGCCCGGGCGGCAGCGGGAACGTGCCCTGCTCGGGCTGGACGATGGAGGTCACCAGGCCGCGGTATTCGTCGGCGTAGTGCCGCCGCACACTCTCGAGGATGTACAGGTTGGGGAGGTTCGCCGCCAGGTGCAGCGACGCCGCGTGCAATACCGGGCCGCCGCAGTTGTGCGGCGCCACCGGCAAATAATGCGTCTCGGCCGCGGTCGCGATCTTCTTCGCCTCCGAGATGCCCCCGCACCAGGAGATGTCGGGCATGATCACCGCCGCGGCCCGGTTTTCGAATAGCTCGCGATAGCCCCAGCGCGTCGCCAGACGTTCGCTCAGCGTCAGCGGCAGCCGCGTCGCCCGCGCCAATTCCCGATACGCCGCCAGGTTGTCCTGTGGCAGCATCTCTTCGAGCCACATTGGCTCCAGCGGTTCGAGCGCCCGCGCGATTTGCCGCGCCGCGGCAAGGCTCCAGAAGCCGTGGAACTCCATGGCGACGTCCATGCTCCGCCCGAAGCGCTGGCGGATGCGTTCGAGCGGCTCCAGTCCTTCCTGGATTTCCTCGGCCGTGATGCGCTGCCCGCCGCTGCGCCGCGCTACCGGGTCGAACGGCCAGATCTTCATCGCGCGGATGCCCGACTCCAGCAACGACTCGGCCAGCCGCTCCGGCTCGCGGTGGAAGTCGAGATGGTCGTAACACGTGTTGTAGGTCGGAATCCGTTCGCGCGAGGCCCCGCCCAGCAGTTGGTACAGCGGCTGCCCGGCCACTTTCCCAGCCAGGTCCCACAACGCCATGTCAACAGCGCTGATGGCCCGGATCTCGGCCCCGGCCCAGCCGGCGTAGGAGACCGCCAGGTGCATCTCGCGCCACAGCCAGTCGATGCGCGAGGGGTCCTGCCCCAGCAGAGTCCGCGCCAGCGCCCCATGGATCACGCCCGCCTCGGCCTCCGGGAACGGGTAGGTCTCGCCCAGCCCAATCAGCCCGGCGTCGGTGTGCAGGCGCAGCCACAGCCAGCGAATCGGCCCGGCATGCACCGTGATGCCGCGCGCGAGAGTGATGGTTTCAACGCAAGTGATTTTCATACGCCGAACCGAATTGTCGCATGCCGCGGCCGCCCCGCGCCGCGCCGATTCCCGCGGCGGAAACCACGGTTTTCACCGTGTGCCCACCACGAACCAACCGTGCGCGCACGGGTGGTTCATGGCATCCGCACGGTGCGTACGCGGTGCGTGCACGGTGCGGCGCCGGTGTAATAATCGAATTCCCGGTCTGGCTCTCCGTTTTCCGCCCGCCCGCCGGCGCAGCGTCATGCTAGCGTGGATGGCTGGTGAGTATGTCCGACTGGCGTAGAGTTTACGAGGCGAAAAAGTCGGCCTCCGACGCCGCGCTGGGCTGCCTGCAGAGCCACCAGCGCGTGTTCATCCACATGGCGGCCTGCGCTCCGCAGGCGCTCATCGAAGCGCTGTGCCGGCGGCTCAAGGCGTTGCGCGGAGTGGAAGTGCTGCATTGCATCAACATCGGCCCGGCGCCCTACACCGCGCCCGAGTATGCGCCGCACTGCCGGCACAACGCGCTCTTCGTTGCGGGCAACGTGCGCCAGGCCGTGCAGCAGGGCCGCGCCGATTCGATTCCGATTTTTCTGCACGAGATGGAGCGGATGTTCACCGAAGCGATCCTGCCGCTCGACGTGGCGCTGATCCAACTCACGCCGCCGGACGAGAGCGGCCACATGAGCCTGGGCACTTCGGTCGATATCTCGCTGACCGCGGCGCGCACGGCGCGGCACGTGATCGCGCAGGTGAACCCGCGGATGCCGCGCACCTTCGGCGACAGCTTTCTTACGGTCGACGACGTCGAGGCGTTCGTGGAAGAAGAACGGCCGATGCCGGAACTGGCGCCGGACGAGATCACCGCGACGCAGCGCGAGATCGCGCGCCACGTGGCCGCCCTGATCCCGGACGAGGCGACGCTGCAGATCGGCATTGGCGGCATCCCGGACGCGGTGGCGGCGCTGCTCAAGGACCGGCGCAATCTGGGCATCCATACCGAACTGTTCACCGAGGGGCTGATCGATCTGATCGAATGCGGCGCCGTGACGAACAACAAAAAGACGCTGCATCCGCACAAATGCGTGGCCTCGTTCGCCATGGGCACGCGGCGGCTGTACGACTATATCGACAACAATCCGATGTTCGAGTTCCTGCCCAACCGCTACGTCAACGACCCCTTCGTGATCGCCCAAAACCGGCGCATGGTGGCCATCAATTCGGCGATCGAGGTCGACCTGGGCGGGCAGGTGTGCGCCGATTCGCTGGGCTCCGTGCCGTTCAGCGGCATCGGCGGGCAGGTGGATTTCGTGCGCGGGGCGGCGCGCGCCAGCGAAGGCGTGGCCGTGATTGCGCTGCCATCCACGGCGAAAAACGGCGCGGTCTCGCGGATCGTGGCGCGGCTGCAGCCGGGCGCGGGCGTGGTCACTTCGCGCGGCGACGTGCGCTGGGTGGCGACGGAATTCGGCGCGGTGAATCTGTTCGGCAGAAACCTGCGGCAGCGGGCGGAACTGCTGATCTCGATTGCCCACCCGCAGTTCCGCGACGAACTTCAACGCCAGGCCGCGAAGCTGTGGGTGCGCGGCTAGAGTGGTGTCTCAGTCAAGGATGGACAACGCCGGCCGTGTGTCGACACGAGTGTCGACACGGCAGGCACGAGTGCCTGCGCCACGGTGAATGGCCGGCGATTGTCAAGGAATCTGCGAGACGTGACGCTAGCAGGACCGGAGAGCGAGACCGCGAGGGCGCGTCAAAGCGCTTCGGAGCGCTATTCAGCAGCGGCCGCGACGACTGTAGATTGTCGATTTGAATAACTCTGACAATCTGAAAAGCGCCACGCCGCAGCGACTGGCGGCGGTGCGACGAAGTGCCGGGCGGATCGCAGCGTTGTCTTTTCTGGCTCCGCTCAGGCCAATACGGAGAACACGGGCGGCGCTTTGGTCTGGTTGCTATTGAGCGCTCGGCTCGGGTCCGGCGTTTGTTGGGCCAGTTGTTGCTGGGGCGTCGCTTCGCGGCTGGGCGAGGTGGCCGAGGTAGCCGGTGAACTTGACGCCGCGGCCGGGGCGGTGCTCGCAGCCGCTGACGGCGTAGGGGCGAAACTATGGCCGGCCAGCGCGTTCGTTTCCCCGAACTGAATTGCCTGCACGCTCAATACGGCCGTATCCTGCGGGGTGGGGCGATGCGGGGCCTGGGTTGCTGAATGGAGCGAGGCATAGAAGGTGGCCCCGGATGTGCTATCGCTGCTGTTGATCGGACTAGTGATTGCGCCCATAACGCTCTTATCGGAAACCGCCTCCCGGGCTTGAGTCTTTCTTCAGGTTTACAAGAAATTGCTTGAAATTAGGCGCCTCCATGTTGCCACGCGCCCGGAGGAGGTCGATCTGACGCCTTCCTGTGTCACTTGAGCCTCGGATGAGAATGAGATAAACGGCTCCAATAGGTGTGCTCGGATGTATAATCGCTACTGGCCAAGAGGCCAAGACGGTAAATCTGGCTGAGAAGGAGAACAGGATCAAGATGACGTGCACCAATTGTGGACAGGAGCTAGCGGACGGGGCGAGCTTTTGTGCGGGGTGCGGCGCGGCCGCCGCATCCGGCGCCGTACCTGCTATCGGGGCAGCCACTCCGCCGCTCGTCCCAACAACAAAGGCGTGCCCTTACTGCGGCGAGCAAATCCAACAGGTCGCAATCCGCTGCCGATATTGCAATGCCGACCTGACCGCGCCCCGACAGCAGCAGGGTGGGATCTCCGTGACGGGGCCAGCCATGGGGGCAGCGCAGCCTTCCATCGTGATCCAAAACGTCCAATCCAGTCAGCCAACACAACCGGCCTTCGTGCCGCATCAAATCAAGAATCCGGGCGTCGCGGTGCTCCTATCCATCATCATTCCGGGTGGTGGTCAATTCTACAATGGACACGTCGGGAAGGGTATCCTAATCCTATTCACGTTCTGGCTGGTTATCCCGTGGATTTACGGGATATTCGATGCCTATTCCTCTGCCAACCGCATCAACCGCGTGGGCTTCTAAATGTTCCTCGTCGTTCTGCCCTATCTGATTCTCATCGCTCTCGTGGGGAGCGCTGCCGTGTTGCTCACTTCCAAGAAGTTGTCCGAGAGGTTCGTAACAGCGGGCATCCTGCCCAGAGCGTTTCTCGGGATCATTCCTATCCTGCAAATGGCGATAAGGATCTTCGGCGGCGTTCTGATCGCCGCAGGAGTTCTTAAGATTTGCATGGACAGCGGTTGGATTGATGCGCAGTTACTGGCTCGTTATGCATTTCCCGGGTGTTTGATCCTGCTTGGTGCAGTTTTGCTGTTCCTGAATCACCGGGACTGAAGAGCGTTGCCCGACGTTTGAGACGCGGAGGCCCATAGCGGTGCAGGGTCTCCTCATGCCTCTTCGGCGGCACAATCCGGGCCGCTTGTAACGTCGGAGTTTACCGACCTGCTGCGACGTTCGTCCGATCCCGACCGATCAGTGCGTAACTCGGCGAGAAATTCCGGTCGAGCGATCTGAAGATTCTCCCGATCCGACAGAGCACACCACACAGACGGAATGCACGCGGATTCCACTTGTGCGAGCGAGGTACGTTCGGTTACAGTTGCGGGGAGGGAGGAAAATGTCAATGGCTTTTTGCGGCAATTGCGGTGCTGACACAGCGGGCGGCGCCTTCTGCCCGAAATGTGGAGCTTCGACGGCGGGTGCGGCCCCGCCGACAAAGGCTCCGGGAGGTTATGCGCCCTATAATCCGCCTCCGGCCGGACCGAGTGCGGCCCCGCCGGCACAGGCTCCGGGGGGCTATCCGCCCTACACTCCGCCTCAGGCCGGACCGGCTGCGGACTTGCAGGAAAACATTGCTAGTGCGCTGTGCTATATCCCCTTTCTGGGCCTGGTAGTGGGGATTGTGTTCCTGGTGCTCCAGCCTTACAACCAGAACAAGACGATCCGCTTCCATGCCTTCCAGTCGATTTTCTTCAACCTCACGTGGCTTATCTTCCGCATTGGCCTGAGCATTATTCTCAGCGGCCTTGGCTACGGGTTGCTCGGTTTCTTTTTCACCTTGCTCCACCTGTTCGTCTGGCTGGTGGTAGGTTTGGGCGGATTCCTGCTGGGTCTGTTCCTGATGTGGAGGGCCTACAACAACAACCCGCTGGTGCTGCCGATCATCGGTCCGATTGCGCAGCAGCAAGCCGCAAAGATGTAGATCCGGCCCGCGCCTGATTGCCTGCCAGTTCAACGCCGGTGCGCCGCCCTTCCAATGGGGATGGCGGCGCGCCGGATTCCAGCCATTCAGAGCCGTTATGGCGGCCATGCGCGTGCGGCGCAGTAGTGTGTCAACTCGCATATCTCAGCGCCAGGCGGGCGCGCGGCGCGAGAGGCGCCCGCGGGCGGCTGGAGGTGGCCTGGAGCGTGACGCGCCCGCGGCGATATGCACTACGCGCTCCGGGCCAATTGGGCAGTTTTGCCCAACTCGTTTTCTAAGTAATTGATTCTAAAAGAATAAAAATGGACAATCGGGAAATCATTGCCCAGTCGCTCCCGGCGCGACCGGTCTGCGGGCGTGTGCAAGGACGTTAGACGCTGACCACCGGGCAGCGGCCCTGGCGGATGATCGAGTAGGCGTTGGCGCGCAGACGGCCGAAGACGCCGGCGGCCGAGCCGCGGCCGATCACGAGCAGATCGGATTCGAGGTCCGAGGCGATCTCGCAGACGGTGCGCGCGGGGTCGCCGCTCTGCACGTGCAGCGGCGCGTCGATACCCAGCCGCTGCTGCAACTCGGCGATCTCCTGGCGCACGCTGGCCTCGGCGCGGGTGCGGTACTCGGCGTCGTAAGACTCTCCGGCGCGCCCGGGCATGGAGGGCATGGCGTGGACCAGGGCCAGGCGGGCGCCGGCGTCCTGAGCGAAGCGCGCGGCCCACATCAACGTGCGCTCGCTCTGTGCGCCGAGATCGATGGCCGCGGTGACCTGGCGGAAGTGAACGGCATGCGAAGAGGGCGTCTCCATGTGGACGCCGGTGCAGACGGGGCAATCGGCGTCGTGCAGGACTTTGGCTGTGACCGAGCCGAGGATGAAACGGCGGAAAGGCCCGTAGCCGTGGGTGGGCATGACGATCAGTCCGGTGCCGCCCTCATGCGCCAGCGCGACGATGACGCCGGCCGGGTCGCCTTCGCGCACGATGCGCTGGGTGTGGGGCGCGGGCAGTTCTTCGGCCATGAAGTTCTCCAGGTCCTTGGAGGCCAGTTCGGCGCGGTTGCGGAACTGTTCCTCCAGCACCGAACCGGCCAGCTCCATGGCGCCGAATTCATAGTGCGGGGGCGGGAGAACGTGGAGCAGGGTGAGGCTGCTCGAGAAGACGTCGTGCAGCGCCTCGGCGTAGCGCGCCGCGCCCATGGAGCGCTCGGAAAAATCCACCGGAACCAGGATGCGGCTGAGCGGCATGCGGCACCTCCGCCCAAACTTTACACCGATTCGAAGCCGTTTGGAACGGGGACGAGCGGCTTCTTTTCATTGCGGAGACGAAAATCCGATTTTGGCCGCGGGGGAACGCGCGCTTCTTCGAAGCCCAGAGCCGCAAGATGCGAAACCAACCCTGTCCAGGTTTGCGGTGTCGCGGCTTCGCTGTATTACTTTTCCGTGGTGATTCATAGGTCTGTCTTTTTAGCAATATTAATATATATAATTTCCTGGTGAAGCAGTTATGTTCTCCTAATTTTTGTCTTGACGTATAGTAATTATTGCCCTAATCTGCCTTCATGAAGCACCTATTACTCACAGTCGCTGTTGTCATCGGCCTCAGTGGGTCTAGCCCAACTTGGGGCCAGACGGGGTGCCCTTACCTTCACGCCGTCACTGTAGAGTGCATGGACGACCAGCCGAAGTGCGATCAGAAACATACGATTCAAGAGTGTAGTGGCATACTGTACAGCACTGAGTGCTGCAACGGCAACGAGAACCAGGTCAGGTGCTGTTCAGACACTCTCACCAATGCGGGGTATAACGGCGTTTGTCCCGACGGCGGGGCGAAGAATTGCACTTTTGGCTTGTGGGTGATTAATCCCGACAATAACAAGACCCAATTCGCTTGCGTGACCGGACAACGCCCCTTCTCTCGGGTACCCAAGGGCGTGAACGGCGAGATACAGGTGCCCGTTCCCTCACCAAAGACCGCAAGACAGCCCGCTCCGAAGAGCTGATGCACATGAGCATGTTTCGACCGCCGGGGGAGTCATGCGCAGAGTCATTATGATGCTCGCAGCGCTCGCTTTTGCCAGCGCTCAATCGCCGCCAAACCTGAGAACCATACACCGAGGCGAGGCCAAGGAGTTCACGGCTCTTGCTGCCGGGTCCATCTTCGGCCCGACGAGGTGCGATGCCTCCGGTGCGGTTTATTTCCGCGCCTATAGGAGGGGCTCGCTGTTTAGCGTGCCGGTGTCTAGAGTATCCCAGCGCGATGACAAAGTTCTGGAGTTCGACCTCTCCAAGGTGCCCGAGGACGCGGTGCCCAGGGCCGATTCTCTGACCTTCACTGATTTCGCTCCAGCGGGCGGAACGCTATACATCCCGGCCGTCAACGAGGAAGAGAATCGCTCCTTCGTGCTGCGTTTTTCAGCGGGGGACGGAAGGTGGCTCGGCACGACGGCCCTGCAGCCTGGCTTCGATGCTTTCAAGATCGCGGCCTTCAACTCTGGAGCCTTCGTCGCGTCGGGGGCCATGCTGCAGGAGGATGCCCCAGGTAAGACCAAGGGCTTCACGCATTATGCGGCCCTGTACGATCCCACGGGCCGTTGGGTCAAACAACTGGGCAGCCTTCAACTGGGCACCGACGGGACGAAAAGTGAACCGGTTGGCCAGGAGCACATGCCGGACACGACCATGAACCTGATGGAGAGTTCGGGAACTCTAGTGTATTTCCTGCAGCCGGGGCCTCCGATTGTTATTTACACTTTCCAGGAGTCTGGCGCAACCGACATTATCCGCGATCTGTGGACGCCGGGCGCTGACTATGTTCCGACCAATATGCGCGTCACAGACAGCCTGCTGTGGATTGAGTATGTAAAGGACCCTGCAAAGGAAGGAAAGCCCACAAAATACGTCGTCTACGACCTGTTCACCAAGCAGCCCGTGTCGATGGACGAGAAGGCGGACGATCTGCACGGTGCTTTCGCATGTTATGACGGCAGCGCAACCTATCTATTCCTGGCGAACCACAACGGCCACAGGTACCTTCTCTCCGGCGTGGCACGATAAGCGCAGTGCGCGCTGAATTCGGATAGCGATCGAAAAGCGGGAGAGCGCCTGGTTTGCCGGCTCTATTTCGATGCCGCAGGCGGCGCGGGGGCCAGTCCGAGTTCGGTGAGGATCTTGGGCGACTCTTCTTCCATGGCCAGCAACTGGTGGCAGGTGGTGCAGTCCTGGGGAATGGTCCGGCCGGCTTTGTCGCCGGTGCGGTCGTCGTGGCAGCGGAAGCAACCGGTATAGTCGGTGTGGCCGATGTTGTTCGGATAGACGCCCCAGGTCACTCGCATTTCGGGAAAAACGTTGCGGCTGTAGGCGGCCAGAACGGCGCCGGCGGAGCGCTGAACGGCGTCAGAGTGAGCCTGCCAGACGGCCGGATAGCTCTTCTGGTAGAACTCCTGGAAGCGCCGCGGAATCTCGCGCTCGCTGGCGGCGGTGGTTGGATAATCGGCTTTGATCACGTCCAGCGCGGCCTTGCGCACGAACGGCAGGGAGACATCGATCAGACCCTTCGCCAGCGCCTCGTCGACGGCGCGCTCGGGCAATTGGAAGCTATGCGAGGGGCGGGTATGGCAGTCGATGCAGTCCATGGTGCGCTGTGGCATCTTGGCCAGGTCGGCGTCCTTGAAGCCTTCGGCGCGGAAGGTGGTGCGGTCGCCGTTGCGCTCGTAGCGCACCCAGGGAATGTTCTGGCGCTTCTCGTCGGCGGGGGCGTACTCGATGTGCACGCCGGGCCCCATGTGCGCGCCGTGAATGCCTTCATAGCCGCCGGCGCCGCCGATCTTCATGAGCAGAACAGTCTTCAGGTGCTTGGTCTGCTCGTCGTCGGTGAACTTGTCGATCATGCGGATGCGGTTGCCGTTGAACTTCTGCGGCCAATGGCAGACTTCGCAGGTTTCGCGCGCCGGCCGGAGGGCCTTGACGGGCGTGGGGATGGGGCGCTGGTAGAGGTTGAACGTGACCGAAATGACCTGCCAGGTGCCGGAGAGCTTGCTCTTGACGAACCAGTTGGCGCCTGGGCCGATGTGGCAGCTCACGCAGGCCACGCGGGCGTGGGGCGAGTTCTGATAGGCCGTGAATTCGGGCTTCATGACGGTATGGCAGGTCTGGCCGCAGAAGGTCGGCGTTTCCATGTAGCTGACTGCGCGGTAGGACAACTGGCCGCCGATCACCACGTTCAACACCGTCGTCACCGCGACGAACAGCAGCAGCCGGCGGAAGCGCTCATTCCGCAGGTCGATCTCAGGGAAGACCGGCGGCAGCGAGTTACGGTGGCTGCGGCGGTAGAAGTGAATGCCGAGCGGGATCAGCGCCAGTCCGGCGAAAAAGATCCCCGGCAGGAGCATGAATTCGAGGATGCCGGTGTAGGCGTTGGCGGGCTCCCCGTTGATGAAACTGGGCAGCAGGGCGAGCCACAGCACGGTGGCCGTGGTCACCAGAACCACGCCGGCGAGGCTGATGGCGTTGCTCGACAAATAAATCAGCGGAGCGAGGAACTCTTTTACGCGAGACATCCGGAACCCTCCCAGCGAGCGATCGCGCAGGGCCGTCATTCGGCCGAATGCGCGCTCCCGGCGCCGCCATGCGACGGGCCGGAGGGCCGCGGGCTGTAGCCCGTCCACCAGCCGGCATCCATCGGATAGACGTCGGGGTCGAAAATCACAGTGTACATGTGCCAGATGAGAATGGAAGCGGTCGCGAGGATCGCTTCGTAGTAGTGAATGGAGCGGGCGACGTCCATCCAGACCTTGGGCAGCATGCTCAACGTCCAGTTATTGAACCACAGCAGAACCCCCGTCAGCGCCATCACGGCGGTGCCCCAGACGAGCGCCCAATACTCGGCCTTTTCGATGTAGCCGTGGGGCGAATAATGCGGCTGCTGCCGCCGCAGGCCGAGCCGCCACATGAGGCCTTCCATCATCTCGCGGATGTCGGAGACGCGCGGCAGGAATTCGGTCCAGTGGGTGCGCAGTTTGCGGCTGAAAGCGAGCGACACGAGATGCAGGATCGCGGTGACAACCAGGATCGCCGCGGCGCTGCGATGGACCACGCCGCGGATGGGGTAGGTGTGTTCGAGACTCAGCAGCGGCCGCGACCACCAGGCGTCGGGATAATGCAGCGCGAAGCCGGTGTAGGCCAGCACAATGAAGCTGACCGCCAGCAGGCCGTGCTCGATACGCTCGACGAAGTACATGCGGTGGGTCAGCGTGGGCTGCTTGAGCATGCGCACGCTCACCGTGCGGCCCTGGAAGCGCAGGCGCGTGAGCTTGCGGAGGAAATCGCCCAACTGGTGAATGGCCATCAAGGCCAGCGTGCCGGGGATCACCATCAGGTAAAACCACTGCACGTACTGCAACGGCAGCGGCGCCCGCTGGCCCTCGAGCATGTGCACCGAGCCCAGGCGGAAGCGGCTGCCGGCGCCGGGATGGCAGGCGCCACAGGTGTGGGCCAGATTATTGGGATTGGTGCGGGACAGCGGATCGGAGGACGGGAGAATGCCGTGGTAGCCGTGGCAGGAGGCGCAGTCGGCGACGGTCTGCGAGCCCGAGTTCAACGCCAGCCCGTGGAAGCTCGAATTGAAGGTGGTGAGGCGGTCGGCGGGAATGCCGAAGCGGCCCATGAGGCGCACGTCGCCGTGGCAGCGGCCGCAGGTTTCGGGCACTTTGTTGACGAAGACGGTGGACTGCGGATTGGAGGGCCGCATGATGGAGTGGCCGGTGTGGCAGTCGGTGCAGACGGGGGCGCCCTCGATGCCGCGCTCGACGGCCTTACCGTGGACGCTGGTGCGGTACTCGGCGGCTTCCTTGTCATGGCACATGCCGCAGAGTTCGGGCGTCCCTTTCTTCCACTCGACGGTCTGAGTGGAGACCACCTCGTGGGCGGCGCCGTGGCAGGTGTCGCAGTTCGGAGCGGCCGTGTTGCCCTTCTTCAGCTCGCCGCCGTGAACGCTCTGCCAGAAGTTTTGGACCTCGCCCAGGTGGCAGTTGGCGCAAGCGGGCTTGGGCTGATTCTCGGGGTGGGGATAGTCCTCGTGCCGGACGTGGCACGAGGTGCAGGCCACGGCGGCGTGGGCCGACTTGCTCAGCTTGGCCTGGACGTCGTGACACTCGGCGCACTTGGAGTTGGGGGCCGTCGGCGCGGCGACGGCGGCGGCGCCGAACAGGGGCGCCGCGAGGAGTACGAGCGAGAATAGCGTCCCTTTTGACAAAGAATTACCCCTCCCGGCGGAAGCCCGCCGCGCCCGCCGTGAGATTAACGCGCGAAGTCCGTGACCGCTGCATGCGCCAGTGCCTGAGGCGGAGACAACGGGAGCGAAGCGCCGATACCGGCCGCGGCGAAGTAGCCAGACCAGAGCGCGCCTCAGCCGGCGGTCCGGCGCAGGTCACAACGACAGGCCACGAGCAGTCAACGATGGTTAGTGCAGACCGGCGGTAGAACTGGCCTGCCACATCTGCCAACCGTACAGCAGTCCCAGAGCCACGCCGGTGGCGATCAGCACGATAGTCGCCGATTTGCCCCACATTTCGATTTTTGCCAACTTCTTGGCGAGTTGCTCCTGCTTGGCGAGGTGAGCGGTCTCGCCCTCGCTGAGCTTGAGCGAGTCATCTTCTTTGTCTGCGATCTTCCGGCGCAGCAGCGCGAGCACCAGCACAATCAAGCCTAGAACGCCCCAGGCGATGGCATAAGGTAAGAAATCGATTTTCATCAGATCCATATTCATAACTCCTCAACTCGGTCGAAACCCAGGCGCATGACAGCGTAGCATTGCATGATCAATTCAACTTCCGTCCCAGCACCTGTTTGGTGTCCGCGGTTCCGCTGCGCAGGCAGGCCGAGAGAATGGCCAGCACCACGGTATTGGGCGGATCCTGGTCGGTCACCACCGAGCTCACGCCGGCCTCCCAGGCGTCCCGCAAGTGGCTGGGGTCGTTGGGGGTCAACAAGACGACGCGGTCGGGAAACGAGAGCGGACGGGGGAGCATACGCAAATGGGACGGATCCACAACAACCACGCAGGCTTCCTCCAGACACGGTTGCGCCACACAGTGGACCGGCAATTGAGTGCTGCGAGCCAGCAGAGCGCGCAAAACGTCCGCCTTAGCTGCGTCACTCAATGCCAACTGAATGCAACTCATACGGCGGTCCTTCTGCCGTCTGCCTGGGGCAACGAGGCCTGTGACCGACAGTGCATCTACTCCTTTGAACATAAAATCGGCACGGCCGCGGCGCTCCAGCCGGGGAACACCCGCGCCCGGGGGGTCCAGCGCCGGTACGACGCTCTCCCCGTCGAAGAATAAGCAATCCAAGGGCCAGAAGGTCAACTATTGGGATCATAGAGAAATCTGGGGAATTCCACGCCTAATCCCGGCCTTCCGGTGACTTTTTGCCCATTCTCAGGGCGCGGCATTGCGTGAATTGACCCATTTTGAGTATCTTCGTCTGCTTCCCAGCAGCTACAATCAGTCATACAATGGGTTTCTCTGGGAGTATGGCAAAGCTCAGCGCTGGGTGGCAGAACGCCAAGATATTGGGAAGTGTCTTCGATCAGCTTTCCGACGCATTGATCCTGTACGACGCCAACCAGGTCATCACGGGGGTCAATGCGGCGGCCGAGCGTCTGTTTGGCATGAGCGCCGAGGCGCTGATCGGCCGCGACTGCCACGAAATGTTCCGCTGCCAGGTATGCGAACCGGGCTGCGGGATGCAAACCGGGCTGGTGCAGGTGAACGGACACAACTCGACCGTGCGTCTGCACACGCAGAACGGGATGGAGCGCCTCGTCGTTATTCATACCTCGCAACTGGTGCGCGACGACGGCACGCTCGAAGGGGCGGTGGCCACTATCAAGGACGTGACCGAGGAGATGGAGCCGCAGAAGCGCGAGATTGTGGCCGATTCGGCGCTGATGCGGGATGTGCTGAACTTCGTGCGGCGCGTGGCCCTGAGCGAAGCGACGACGGTGTTGATCGAGGGCGAGAACGGCACCGGCAAGGACCTGATCGCGAAGACGCTGCATCATCAAAGCGTGCGGCAGGCCGAGCCGTTCATCGCCATTAACTGCGCCGCGATCCCCGAGACGCTGCTGGAGAGCGAGCTGTTCGGCTACGAAAAGGGCGCATTCACCGATGCGCGGGCGCAGAAGAAGGGGATATTCGAGTTGGCCGACAAGGGGACGCTGTTCCTGGACGAGATCGGCGAGATCCCGATGATGCTGCAGGCCAAACTGCTGCGCGTGCTGGAGGAGCAGAACTTCCGGCGTCTGGGCGGGCTGAAGGACATCAACGTCGACCTGCGCGTAGTCGCGGCCACCAATAAGAATCTGCGGGAGGCGGTGAAGGAAAGCGCGTTCCGCCAAGATTTGTATTTCCGGCTGAACGTGATCCACATCGTCATCCCGCCGCTGCGCGAGCGCCGGGAAGACATTCCGCCGCTGGCGAACTTCTTCGTGCAGCACTACAACAAAAAGTTCAAGCGGCAGATTCAGGGCGTGGCGGCGGAGACGATGCGGCTGCTGGTGAATTACGACTGGCCGGGCAACGTGCGCGAGCTGCGCAACTCAATTGAGCGGGCGATGATTCTCGAGGACTCGAGCTTCATTACCGCTTCCAGCCTGACCATGACACTGAGCCAGGAGGCCGAGAGCAACATTGCCGCGGCGGCCAGCGCCAGCGGCGAGACCGCGCCACAGTTTCCAGCGCGCATTCCGGACGAAGGCCTGTCGCTCGAGGAGAACGAGCGCCGTCTGCTGGTGGGAGCGCTCGAGAAGACCGGCGGCAACCAGACCCAGGCCGCGCGCCTGCTGCGGATCACGCGTGACACTCTGCGTTACAAAATGAAGAAATTCAACCTGCGTTAGACGCGGCGGCGTTGTCCGGATAGCCGCCAGTCTGCAGCGAAAATGAAATCAGCGGTTGCCAAGCTGGGAGTGCGAGCCAGTGGCCGCACCGGAAGAGACGGGATTTTCACACCGCGCAGCAACAGTGCCGGCCACGGCAGCGGCGTTCGGCGTGTTCCACAACTGGCGGCTTAGATTACGATTTGGTACGGCTAAACGTAAGTCCTAGGTCTGGCAGGGCCAATTTACCCCTCCGCGGTCTGAATCTCTTTTCCAACTCGGGCGCTAAGCGTGGCATGCTGTAGAGGTGGAGTTTGCCAGTCTCTTCCCGTCGCACCGCGATCTCCAAAAGAGGACCGAGGAACTCGAGCGCGAAGTATCCGAGATGCGTCTCCAGACGCGCGCCATTGAGAACGAGCGCAATGGGCTGGCGGTGCAGTTACGGCGTCTCACCAAAGAACTCGACGAGCTGCGGGGGCAGGAGACCAAGGGCAGCGAGGATGAAAAGCAACTGACGGCCACGAAGTTCGAGCGCGACGAACTGCGTACGCTCTACGACAAGGTGGAAGCCCAGCGCGCGACCCTGGATAAGGAACTGCACGAGCTGCGGAGCGAGGCCGAATTGAATCGCGAGCGGCTGTGGGCGCCGCCGGGGCATTTTTATTCGCCCATCACCGACCCCAACGATCCGCTGGTGCGGCAGTCCGGGAATCTCAACCTGGATGCGTTGTCGGAGCAGGGGGACCTGGCCATCGACGAGAAAACGATGGTGCGGCTGCTGGGCTGGCTGGGCGAGAATGGACAGCGGTTTCCTTTCACCACCGGCGCAACGGCGGAGTGGCGCTACTACACCGGCAATGGCCACTTCGGGCACGCCGATGGCGCGGTACTCTTCTCGATGCTGATGGAGTACAAGCCGGCGCGCTGCATCGAATTCGGGTGCGGATTCTCCTCGTTGCTGATCATGGACGTGAACGATCATTTCCTGGAACATTCGATGGAGATGACGATGTACGATCCGCGGCCCGACATCGTACTGTCGCTGCTCGCGCCGCACGATCCGTACCGCGAGCGCGTGCAGGCACGGCGTTCGCGCGAGATCCCGGATGAGGTATTCACGGCGCTCAGGCGCGGCGATGTGCTGAGCCTGGAGACCTCCCACGTCGCCAAGACCGGCAGCGACGTGACCGATCTGCTATTCCGCGTGCTGCCGCTGCTGGCGCCCGGCGTGCTGATCCACATCCACGACGTTTTCTACCCCTTCGAGTATCCCGAAGCGTGGGTGGTGCAGGACAATCGTTCCTGGAACGAAGTCTACCTGCTGCGCGCGTTCCTGCAGTTCAACCCGCAATTCCGCGTGCTGTTTTTCAACAATCTGATCTTCCGCAAATACTTCGACGAAGCCACCGCCGCGTTCCCGGGCCTCGAGGACGCGCACGCCAGCAGCATCTGGATCGAGAAGCTGGGTTAGGCCAGTTTCAGAGTTCTCGTGAACCGAGGTGGGGCAGACGTCCACGTCTGCCCCACCAGAAGCGACGGTCTACACTTGCTCTGAAACTGGTTTAACCTCACAGCAGCGCGCCGCGGTTGCCCATTCGCCCTGCGCACCGCGAGACTGTGTATATGGAGATCCCGATCTACCAGGTGGATGCCTTCGCGCGCGGCGTTTTCAGCGGCAACCCGGCGGCGGTGTGTCCGCTGAAATCGTGGCTGCCGGACGCGACCCTGCAGGCGATTGCGATGGAGAACAACCTCAGCGAAACGGCGTTCTTCGTGAAGGCCGGCGCGGACTACGATCTGCGCTGGTTCACGCCCGCCGTGGAGGTCGATCTGTGCGGCCACGCCACGCTCGCCGCGGCCTGGGTGATTCTCGAAAAACTGGAGCCGGGCCGCCCCGCGGTCACCTTCCACACGCTCAGCGGCGAGTTGCAAGTGACCCGCAAACTCGATCTGCTGGCGCTCGACTTCCCTGCCCGCGCGGCGGAGCCGGTCCGCGCCACGCCGCCGCTGCTGGCCGCGCTCGGCGGCAACTCGCGCGAAGTCTGGGCCGCGCGCGATTACATGGTGGTCTACGACAGCGAGGAGGAGATCCGCGCGCTGGCGCCGGACATGAACCTGTTGACGCAGATTGACCGTTTCGCCGTCATCGTCACCGCGCCCGGACAGCCGGGCGAGCATCCGTGCGACTTCGTCAGCCGCTTCTTCGCGCCGGCGCAGGGCGTCGCCGAGGATCCGGTCACCGGCTCGGCCCACTGCACCCTGATCCCCTACTGGGCCGGTCGCCTCGACAAGCACCGCCTGCTCGCACGCCAGGTTTCGCGCCGCGGCGGAGAGCTGTTCTGCGAACTGCTGGGCGACCGCGTCTCCATCGCCGGCCGCGCCGCGCTGTTTCTCGAAGGCGTGATCAGGCTCTGACCCGCATGCCCAGCATGCGGTTACTTTTTCGGGGCCAGGTCCATGGCCGTCACCGATAGCGTCCGGCTTTCTCCCGGCTCCAGGTTGAGCGCCTCGCCATGGGAGGAATTCGCCAGAAAAAAATCGCCAGCGCTGGCCGGATCGACCCACATATCTGCATACGCCAGCAGCCGGTACTTGCCCGGCGCGATGCCCTTCAGCGTTACCTGGCCGTTCTGGTCGCAGAGAACCGGCATCAGGTCGTTCGGCGCGTAGGAAGGCGCCAGCGGATCCCGTCCCAGGATCACGTCCGCACTGGGCACGGGATGATTGTCCGGGTCGGTCACCTGAACAGTGAGCGTAGAGCCGTTCTGACCCAGCACAACGATCAATTCTCCGCCCGCGGCGTGCAAGGGTGCCCGCAACACGTCCACTCCAGCAATGCTGGCCGACTTTACATAAAAACCGGACGGCGCTCTGACGTTAAGCCAGTATTCATCCGGGAACACCGCCGGGACAACGAACGCTCCCGGCTGTGCGACGTCCGCGGTCGGCTGCTCGTGAGCAATCCCGAGACGGCCAATGCTATCGAGATAAATGTGAACGGGACGGGGCAACGCCCGGGCGTCCGACGTGCTGTCAATTGTCAAACGCCCCGGAAGCTGCACCAGCGGGCGAAGAGTTACGTCCGGCAGACGGAGAGAACGCCGCGTGAGACTGAACGGCTCGGAGGCGTACCTCGATCCGCCCTCAGCCTCGATCAGACCCGCTTGCAAGCGATAACTGCCCGCCGGCAGCCCGCACACCTCGAATCCCTCCCCCGTCGCAAAGTCCCCGGTTGCCATCTCCGCCGCGCCCATGTAGAGGTCGGTCGCGATCTGGACGCGGATGTGGCTCCCCTCCTGAGGTGCAGTGCCGTCGACTCTGGAGCGGACGCAATACGTTTCCTGTCGCGCGAGTGTGACGTCCATCGTCTCCAGCGCCTGGCCCGCCTCCAAGGTGAACATCGTGGCCAGGTCTGCGGAGCCCGCGTCCGGATAGTAGGTCCGGACATCGGCCACTCGCGGCTCGGGCTCCCACTTCTCCTCGTCTTTCTCGCTCCAAGTCCTCCGCTCAATCGCCGAGCGCTTCAGCTCTGCCAGCAGCGTGTAGCGGCCCGGCTTCAGCCCCGTGATCTTGTATTCCCCCGCGGCGTCCGTGAACGCGGGCAGGCTCCGCTGGGGCGCCCAACGCCCACCCGCCAGGTGGATCCGAATAGGCGATACCGTCACCCCGCTCACGGGATGACCCGCCGCATCCTTCACCCGCCCGGCGACCGTCGCGCCGGGATAGGCCTTCATTTCGATTCCGGTTGCCTTTTGCCCCCCCTTCAGGACAACCAGTGTGTCGCGAGCGCTGTAGCCCGAGGAAGGAATTAACACCAAACCGTAACGGCCCGGCTCCAAGCCATCAAAACGAAAGCGGCCTCCTGCGTCCGTCTTTTGCGGGGAAATGCGTTTCGTAGCAGTAGGGGACATAGCCCAAATGTCCACGCCAGCAACAGGTTCGCCCGTGCCAAATCGGACCAGGCGCCCTTCGATGCCCGCCTCCGCCTTTTGCTCCTGCGCTGTTGTGCGCTCCGTCGGCGGCGCGCCCGTCCCGCTCTGGCCATGCGCCAGCACGATCGCCAGGATTGAGGCCACTCCAAGTCGCCCGAACCCATGCCAACATTTGCGCTGTTCAATGCTCATCCGAGTACCTGCTGCTCGCCAACCGCAAGCTGGTCATTAGTTCCCGTCTAACCAGCCGAAGTCCACTGCCGCTGAACGAAATCCCGAGCGATTCAGACGCCCGGCGGCGAAAGAACAGACCGGATCAGGCAGCCCTGTGCAGTCGACGACATACAGCCTGTCATGCTGCAGCTCTGACGCGGCACGCACACCAAGCTCCGCGAGCGGAATATTAATCGCGCCCTCCGGGTGCTCAAGTTTGAATGGACCACGCTCATCGACACTAATTACGGTGACCCGATCTCCCGACGATAGTACGCGCAAGCTTCCCGGCGTGAGCATCGATTCACCACTCGTAAGCTTCCGTAACGGCGAAGTGACACGCGACGGATCGCGAATTGCAGCCAACACTTCAGACTGGCCATCGCGCGCCAACTCGCCATCCCATATCCTTCGGATCACGCCGCCCGCATTAACAAGTACCACGGAGGGGGTGGCATTCGGTCGCCTGCTCAGATCTTCCCATCTAATTACTTCAGCATTATGCAGTCCCGAACTTGACAAGAAAGAGCTGTCACCTCTTGCCCCCGGAATCACCACAAACAGCGGGATTCTGCGCTCGCGAGCTGCCGCGACCAAGGTGCGATGGAAGGGCGCACTATTGACGCAGTACGCGCAGCCCGGAGAGGTGACTATCAAGAACGAGTACGGGTGCTTCGCCAAATCAAAGCCGCGCACCGTCAGCCGCTTGCCCGGCAGCAAGAGCGGACGGCCGGCAATGGCACTTCTAACGTCTTCAATGCCTCGGCCATCTATTCGCGCGTGCAACCACGCCCGCGCCCCCCCATAGACACATAATAAGACCACGACAACGCCAGCCGTGCATATTGTCTCCATGGCAAGGCGGCGCACTACTGCATTAAGCATAGCCACGACCGTCCTCCCTGCCCTACAGCTCGAATCTAGCAGCAAACTAATTCCGCTACCCGCGGAATAGACTACGCTTTCCTGGGCAGGTGGCGCCTATCTACTTCGGCCGCAGCGAGATCAATGACGCGCGGTTTGCCCCCCTCGATCGAGAACTCGAACAGGAGCCGAGCCTGCCGCACACAGTTCTTGACCTCGGGGTCTTCCGTGATTGAGCGGAACCGCCACGTCTTCAGCGCCGCGGCCACGGCATCCGATGCCTGCTTGTCGAAGCTCTCAATGAACTTCAGGTCCCCAACGACGCCCTTGGAAAGCACTGTTACTTCCACAACCACAAGCCCCTTTCGGCCCGCCTCTAAGGCAGCTCGCGGGTATTCCGGTAAAGCGACCGAGATCGCATCCAAGCGAAGCGCCTCGGGACTGCCGTGCATAACGCATGGCTGTGCTCGGCCCGGCAATACCACCCCAAGGCACGCCAATAAGGCAAACAAGGGGAGCTGAACCTCACAATGATTTCCACATATATTGAACATGGGACAAGCGATACCTAACACCTGCACGAACAGTACTGAGGTCCGGGATGCACTTGCTGCGCAACCCATACAAGACCCCGCCGTACCGGCTACAACGCCGAAAACCGCTACGCCGGTCCACTTAGGGTCGGACACACGGGCCGAAAGAACTACTCCCCCCCCGCGCCACAGGCACTTGTTGTAAAATTGACGCACGTTGGAGGGTCCGAGAGGCACCCCCATCCGGTATTATTGGGCCCCCAGCACCACACACCATTGCAATACTGGGCGCATGTGATATCGACCGCCTGGAGCCGGTCCGGCACCCCAAGCAACAAGAGCAAAGCGAACACTCCGACCGCTCGCAAGAGAACGTTTGTTGGATTCACTTCCCAATCTCCCTTCACCGATTCGCAGCGGTTTCTGTGTAACCGGCAGCAGCTCGCCTCCGGCAATGCATTGCAGTGCATAAATATGAACATTGCAAGAAACGAGCGAGGCGGCCCGGCTATTTATCCTCTGAGGGGATGTTACCCCCCCTAATTTGGGTCGTCAAGGACCTTAACCATCAAACAATCCTCCCCCGCATCGGATATAATCCGGACATAATTATGATTTAATAACTCTCCGACGCATCTGGCCGCCCCGCGCCTTGTCGGATCCCGCTCGATGGGTCCCGTGGACAGTTTCCCATCCGATCCTACGGCTCGACTCCGGCGATGGTTTCGAGACTGTGCGTGGCGCGGTTCCACAGCCACAGCTCGGTCGCGCTCCAGCCCGCCAGCAGCGAACCGCGCGCGAAGCGGCGTCCGGGCACGAGGCGCCGCCAGGCGTTGCGCTGGGCATTCAGTTCCACCAGCGCATAGGGCGTGGTGAGCATCTCCACACCGTTCTCGCGCAACGGCGCCAGGGCCTGGATCCGGCCGCCCGGTGAGACCGCGAAACTGGTCAGCGCGCGCGATGACGGGTCCACTGGAATGGGCGCCTGAGTCCGCACGCCGCCCATCGGATGAGCTTCCAGAAAGGCGCGCATCGACGGCAGCCATGTCTCCGCCACGTCGTCGCCTGCCACCACCACGCGCGGCGGACCCAGTGAGATGCCCGGCTCGCGCAGCACAGTGTAGCGCCGCACCGTGCCCAAAAAAGCGATCCAGGTGAGCGTTGGCGGCTCGGCGCGCATCTCCCTCGGCTCCGGATCCAGACACCACACGCCGTGCACGCCCGCGCCCAGAAAACGGCAGCGCACATCCGGCAGGTGGCGTACTTGCGGCTCCGCGCCCATCTCCAGAAGCGCGTAACGCAGCAACGCGTAGCGGCTGTCGCCCAAGCCGAAGTTCACATACGCGGCGACGTACAGCACCGCATCCGGCGAGATCGAAAAATCCTCCACCGAAAAGGAGAACACGCCCAATTGCCGCGGATCGAACACAATCGTCCGCTCTTCCGGCGGCTGCTTGGCCAGCGCATACAGCCGGAAGCTGCGCGCGCCGTCCTGGGCCACGGCGAAGCCATTCTCCACCTTCACCGCCAGCGTGCCGCTTGGCAAAGCGATGCTCCGCGCTGCCCAGCTTGATGTTGCCTGCGCGCACGCTTCCAGCGGATGGAGAAAACAGACAATGGCGCAAAGGCACACTAGTGCGCCGGGGAAGCCGCGGAGAAGTTTTTCAGGTGCGCCGGCGGGATGGACGGCTCGCCTGCCGCCGCCTGGTTGAGCCGTCCATCCCGCATCCATCTCTCCAGAGTACTCGTCGACTTGAAGAGATGACCAAATCGTTCCACAACGAACCGCAGCGGCCGGCAGTCGTGGATTTCAAAGGAGCCGCGGATCATCCAATCCAGGCGCACGGAGCGCCCTTGCTCCAATCCGCCGCCGGCTCGGCAGACCTCCGCTGGTTACATCGACCACCCTATCAGCGGCCCATTTGTACCACCACAATGCTGTGGTGTCAATGCTCATCGGGTCGGATCGAGCCGCAGGTCGTCCGTTCAAGAGTTCAAATCGAGTCCGCCGGCTGCCGCGAATACGATCGCCAGCACTCACAAAGCGTCGCGAAACCAACGCGATCGGCGGCTGTTTGAATAAGATGAGGATGCGACGAACTCCACGCAGGTCAAATCTGCAATCTGGTTCCGGACAATAGAGAGACACTCCGGACGGTGCGTACTGATTGGATTCGAGATGGAAGCGCCCGGTCGCGGCGAGGGACAATTGGACAAATCGCAGTCTGCGGAGCCATTCAATATGGGAGCCTGGGGAACAATATGAGCGAGCCCGACAGTCTGGTTTCCATCGCGCACGATGAGGGCATCGGCACGATTACGATGAACGACGCGCGCCGGCGCAATGCGCTCAGCGGAGAACTGATCGAAGGCGTGGTGAACGCCATCGGCGAATTGGAAGCGGCCCAGGCGCGCGCGATCGTGCTGCGAGCGCCTCCGGGATCAAAAACGTGGTCGTCCGGTCACAACGTGCGCGAACTGCCCACGAACGGGCGCGATCCGCTGGCCTATAGCGACCCGTTGCGGTTGCTGGTGCGGCGCATTCAGGTGTGCCAGTTGCCGGTCATCGCGATGGTCGAAGGAGGAGTTTGGGGCGGCGCCTGCGAGGTGGTCATCTCCTGCGACTTTATCGTGGCAGCCGAGGACGCGACGTTCGCTCTCACGCCGGCGCGGATGGGGGTGCCCTACAACATCGCCGGGACGCTGAACCTGATGCACTCCGCCAACATCACGCTGGTGAAGGAAATGCTGTTCTGCGGCAAGCCGGTGGGCGCGGTTCGCGCGCACCTGGTGGGACTCGTGAACTACGTCGTCCCGCCAGCCGAGTTGGAAGAGCAAACCTACCTCCTGGCGCGCGAAATTGCACAGAACTCGCCGATGGTGATTGCTCTGCTCAAGGAGGAACTCCGCGTTCTCTCCGCCGCCTCGCCGCTCACGCCTGACACTTTCGAACGCATCCAAGGCCTGCGCCGCGCGGTCTACGACAGCGAGGATTATCAGGAAGGCATTCGGGCGTTTTTCGAAAAACGCAAACCCAGCTTCCAGGGCAAATGAGGGCGGCGAAAGTGGGCGGCGGAGCCTGAGGCCGCTACTGAGTAGCGGCCTGTTGTCCGCAAGCGATTGATTCTAATGCACTTTTTGAAAGGCAGGCCGCTACTAATAGCGGTCCGGGGGCTCTGGAAGTTCCAGCGGTTCTCCGGATGCAGTTTCGCGCTGGGCTCTCAGCTTCGATCCGCCGCAATCTCCCCCGCGGGAGCTATCTCCTGCGTTCCCACATTCAGGCGCGTATCGCCAGACGAAGCAGCGGCAGCGGTTCCGTGGGAAAGCCCATCCGCGACGCCAGAGTTTGCACCATCTCCCTAATGTATGGCCAAGCCACAATCGCCGGATAACTCTTGCAGAAAGCAGTGAGTTCGGTTTTCGATGCACGTTTGGCGCCATCGAAGAAGCGGTAGCGAACTAGAAACTTCGTTTCAATATGAAAGACGAGTGGGTCTTCGCAGGCGACTCGCAGTTTCACCTCGAAATCTACACTGGACTCGCTCATCCGGGATACTTCGGAATCAAGGTCGGCGGTGAGGGTGACCGGATCGACCGTCACGTTGGGTGGACCAGCGCCCTGCGCTTCGCACGCGTAGAGCGAGATATCTTGCAAGTGCAGCCTTGCCTGAAGGGCTTCCGCCTGCTTAGCTTCGCGCTGCCGCAGTTGTATTGTAAAGTCCATGGGATTACGCCGCCCTGAGCTGTGTACTCGTCGCCGGCAGGGGTTTGTCCAAGCCGTAGCGGCCCCAATACCGGCCACCGGGAGGCTGCACGCGATGTGCAGTAAGCAGGTGAGCGGACACAACTGCCGCCGGTGCAAAGCTGATCCTCAAACGCGATCCGGTCGCCTTCGCCAGACGATCCAGCGTCCGCATCGATGGCTGCCCCCGTCCGCTTTCCAGCCTGGCGACTACGGGTTGGGTCGTCCCCATCTTCCGGGCCAACGCCTGCTGCGTGAGACCGGCACGATTCCGCACATCCATCGCGGCCGAGGCCAAGACGAACTCCGTCTCAAGCGCCGCGTATGCCTTCCGGTACTTCGGCTCTTCCATCCACCTCTTATGCAGGTCGGATATACGTGCCATTGCTACACCTCCATCATTGAATCGATTTCGCGCGGGACAAGGCCAGTTCGATCTCGCGCCGCGGCGTTTTCTGCGTCTTCTTCATGAATACCCTCACGATCACGACGCGACAGCCCGCGGCCGTTACATAGAGTGCGCGTGAAATCCCGCTTCGGCCTTTCAGCCGCATCTCCCACAGGGGGCCCTCCAAATGCTTAACGTGCGGCTCTCCCACATGCTCCAGACCCTTTTCTCCGATTAGCTCTGCGATACGCACAAGCCTCGCCCGCATGTCTTCGGGCAACGCCCCGGCCTCCGAGGCAACAGTTTCATCCAGGGTCTCGACTACCCCGCCCATGCCTCACTATACCAAAAAAGGCATGAACAGCTTGGGTTTTGATTCCGCTGTGGCGGGCGGGATCAGCGGTTGGTGAATTCGATGAAGCGGTTGAGTTTGTCGAGGGCGACGCCGGAGTCGATGGCAATGGCTGCGAGACGCGTGGCTTCTCTCAACGCGGACGGGTTCAACGCGGAGTCAGGCCCGATAGCGGTAGACGCGGATTGGGCGGGAGAGGACGCGGAGGGCGGAAAAGCGGCGGAGAGGTGCGCGGCACGGCGGGCGGCGTAAATCGCGAGTGCGGCATTGGCCAGAACGAAGTCGCGTTGCGGCCCCGATTCGCCGCCGAAGATGGCGCGCAGGCGGCCGGCATTGTGGGCCGCGTCGCCGCCGCGGAGGGCTTCCAGAGGCGCGCGGGCGAAGCCGAATTCCTCAGGCAGGAGGAACTGGCGGGTGACAACACCGGCGTGGATTTCGTAGGCCACGGTGGTAGTGGTGATGGAGACTTCGTCGAGGCCATCCTCGCCGTGGACCACGAATCCATAGGGCAGGCCGAGGGCGGCGAGCGCCTCAGCCATGAGCCGGGCCATGTCGGCCGAGGGCGCGCCCACGACCTGAACAGTGGCGCCGGCGGGATTACACAGCGGACCCAGGAGGTTGAAGACCGTGCGCGCCTTCAGCTCCTGCCGCGCGGGCATGGCGTGCTTCATAGCGGGATGGAGCAAGGGCGCAAAGAGGAAGCCGATGCCCAATTCGCGGATGCAAGCAGCCACGCGTTCCGGAGCGAGATCGACACGCGCGCCCAGGGCTTCGAGGACGTCGGCCGAACCGCAGCGCGAGGAGATGGAGCGGTTACCATGCTTGGCCACGCGCACGCCGGCGGCGGCGGCGACGAAGGAAGCGAAGGTGGAAACGTTGATCGTGTTGTGAAGATCGCCGCCGGTGCCGACAACGTCCAGCACGGGCTCGGCGGTGATGCCGTGATCGATGCGCACGCAGCCGGCGCGCATGGCGCGGGCGAATCCTTCGAGCTCGGCGGCGGTTTCGCCTTTGACGCGGAGCGCGGCCAGGAACGCGGCCAGGCGCGGCGTCGTGACCTCGCCGCGCAGGATGAGCTGCATGGCGGAGTGCGCCTCCGCGGCCGACAAGTCACCGCGATTCATCACCTTGTGGAGGGGCTCGAGAAAGGGCATGGTATCCTGAATCTGGTTTCCCGCGAAACCCGGCAGCGTAGGTGTTGAACGAGCGAAGGCTGCAACCGGCGTCGAGTGCGGTGAGGCAGAACTTGCCCCTACAACAATTTACGCACACTTGGAGTGACACCAGGCAGGTGCGGCCGGCGAGGCGGCGCGGGCGGCCGGAGCCATTGAGACCAATAAAACTCCCATGAAAATTCACGAATATCAAGCCAAGGCCATTCTGGCGAAATATGGCGTCCCGACGCCGCGCGGGCGGGTGGCGACCACGGTCGAAGAGGCGGTGGAGATCGCCCGCGAACTGGGCGGACGGGTGGTGGTGAAGGCTCAAATCCACGCCGGCGGACGAGGCAAGGGCGGCGGCGTCAAGCTGGCCGACGGCCCGGAGCAGGCGCGCCAGGCGGCATCGCAAATCCTGGGGATGAAACTGGTGACGCACCAGACGGGACCCGAGGGCAAGCTGGTGCGGCGGCTGCTGGTGGAGGAGACGCTGCCGATCGCGAAGGAGCTTTACGCGGGCGTGGTGCTGGACCGCGGGCAGGCGAAACCGGTGCTGATGGTGTCGGCGGCGGGCGGGATGGAGATTGAAGAAGTCGCCGCGAAGACGCCGGAGCTGATCCGCAAGGAAGCGTTCGAGCCGGGCCTGGGCCTGATGGGCTGGCAGGCGCGCAAATTGGCCTACGGGCTGGGACTGCCGGGCGCGGCGATTCCGGAGGCGGTGAAAACGCTGCAGGCGCTGGCGAAGGCGTACGTGGAATACGACATGACGCTGGCCGAGATCAATCCGCTGATCCGCACGGTGGACAACCACATTGTGGCGCTCGACGCGAAGATCAACTTCGACGACAACGCGCTGTACCGGCACAAGGACGTGGAGGAGCTGCGCGACCTGAACGAAGAAGATCCGCTGGAAGTGGAGGCGTCGAACTACGGGCTGAACTACATCAAGCTGGACGGCAACGTGGCGTGCATGGTGAACGGCGCCGGCCTGGCGATGGCGACCATGGACATTATCAAATGGGCGGGCGGGAGTCCGGCGAATTTCCTGGACGTCGGCGGCGGCGCCAACAAAGAGCAGATTCGCAGCGCGTTCGGGATTCTATTCGAAGACAAAGCGGTGAAGGCGGTGCTGATCAACATTTTCGGCGGCATCCTGCGCTGCGACGTGCTGGCCGCGGGCGTGGTGGAAGCGGCGCGGGAGCTGAAGGTGAAGCACCCGATCGTGATCCGCATGGAAGGCACGAACGTCGAAGAGGGCCGCCGGATCCTGCGGGAATCGGGGCTGAATTTCACGGTGGCCGAGGATATGAAGGACGCGGCGGAAAAGGTTGTCGCGCTGGCCCAATAGGAGCAAACCATGAGCATTCTGGTCAATCGAGAGACGCGCGTGCTTGTGCAGGGCTTCACGGGCAAGGAGGGCACGTTCCACGCGCAGCAGATGATCGCCTACGGCACGAACGTGGTGGGCGGGGTGGTGCCGGGCAAGGGCGGGCAGACGCACCTGGACCGGCCGGTGTTCCACACGGTGGCCGATGGAGTGAAAGAGACGGGCGCCGATGCGAGCGTGATATTCGTGCCGCCGGCCTATGCGGCGGAGGCGGTGATGGAGGCTGCGGACGCGGGCGTGGCGGTGGTCGTGTGCATCACCGAAGGCATTCCCGCGATGGACATGGTAAAGGCCTGGGGTTACCTGAAAACCAAGCCCGGGACGCGGTTGATCGGACCGAACTGCCCGGGCATCATCACGCCTGGTGAATGCAAGATCGGCATCATGCCGGGCCACATCCACAGGCGGGGACCGGTGGGCGTGGTGTCGCGCTCGGGGACGCTGACCTACGAGGCGGTGGGGCAGTTGACGGCGCTGGGCATCGGGCAATCGACGTGCATCGGCATCGGGGGCGACCCGATCATCGGCACGACGCACGTGGACGCGATGCGGCTGTTCAATGAGGACCCGGCGACTGAGGCGATCGTGATGATCGGGGAGATTGGCGGCAACAACGAAGAGATCGCGGCGGCGTACATCAAGGAGTACGGCAAGAAGCCGGTGGTGGGATTCATCGCCGGGCAGACCGCGCCTCCAGGGCGGCGCATGGGGCACGCGGGCGCGATCATTTCGGGAGGCTCGGGGAAAGCGGCGGACAAGATGGCGGCGATGGAAGACGCCGGCATCATAGTGTGCGCGACACCGGCCGAGATGGGCGTGAAGGTGAAGGCGGCGCTGAAGCTGTAGGATTTGCGCGGAGCGAATGGGCGGCCACGCGAGCGGCAGCGAGGCCAGGAGACCGGGCCGCCCCAAGATTAAAGAGGAGAGCATTCATTTCATGGCAACTGGAAATAAAACACTGGCAATCATCAAGCCCGACGCGGTGGCGGCGGGCCACGCGGGCGCGATCGTTTCGCTGATCGAGAAGAACGGCTTCCGGATCCTGGCGATGCGGGTGCAGCACCTGACGCGGGCCGAGGCGGAGGGCTTCTACGCCGTACATAAGGGCAAAGGCTTTTACGATGAACTGGTGGCCTTCATGACCGAGGCGCCGGTGGTGCTGCTGGCGCTGGAGCGGGAAAACGCCGTGGCCCAGTGGCGCGAGGTGATGGGGGCAACCAATCCCGAGAAGGCCGAAGCGGGCACCGTGCGCAAGCTGTACGGCACGAACATCGGGCGCAATGCGGCGCACGGGTCGGACTCGGACGAGAACGCGGGCATAGAGCTGGCGTGGTTCTTCCGCGGCAGCGAAATCGCATAGCGACGTCGCAAGAGCGGCCGCGGGTTCGCGCGTGCGCCCGGAATGCTCCCTCAGCGCGGCGGAATGCGGCGAACCGTGGTGCGCGTGCGCACGGGCGCGCGCGCCGCGGCCAGCGCGGGACGCGGAACGCCCCCAGCGAGCGTATTCAGAGGACGCTTGGGTGCAAACGGCGCCGGGACGTGCCGCGGCGGTTCATTCCTTTTTTTCACGGAAGCCTCCTGGAGCTGGCGATTGCCACCGCTCGGGCGGAGCCTGCCTTCTCCGCCAGAACAGTGTCCTCGACGAGTTCGCCATCCTCGGTGACGAGGAACCCCGACGGCTGGCTGAAGGCGCGACCGGCGCTCCACAGGCGGCCGGAGCTGTCCAGGGAGTAGCCCGCGGGGGCGGTGGTGAGAGAACCGAAGCCCTCGATGACGCCGTCGCAAAAGGCGAAGTGCGTGGGGCTATGAAAACGGGAGCCGCGCAGAGTGTGCATGGGATCCTCCCGACTCCTCTTATGTAAATCCGGTGGAGACGGGTGTCAAGGGTTTTATGAGAATCGTGCCAAGCAAGTGGCATTCTCGGACAGCTGCATCGTGCGCGTTTCCGACTGGTCAGCGGCAATCATGCGAAATCGGCGCACTCCGGCAAGGCCATTCGTCCCCGGGATGCAGCATGAAGGCGCCCCACGGTTGCTCAACTCGCCTTAATCCGGGACGCGATCACCCCGACCAAAGCCAATAGCAGGAGCAGCAGTTCGAGCCCGGCGAGCAGATAGAAAAAATACCTGACTCTGGGCCAGACCACCCGCGGCATCTGGTCGCTCAATTTGTCCCACAGCGTGGCGCTCAGCCGCGGAATTGTGGCTTCAGCTTCGCTTTGCGGCCAGCGCGCCGCCAGCCACGTTCCCCGTACGTTTGCCAGCAGCAGCGTGAGAATGAAGATCCGCAGCACGCCGCCGCTCGATCCGTTGAAGAACAATTGATTCGAGAAGTAAGGCCCCGCCATCGATAGCAGGATCAGGTAATCAGCGAGATAGGAAACGAATAGCACCACCGCGGCGAAACGGCTGCGCTGGCGTACTCCGATCCCGCCCAGGCAAAAGAACAGCGCCTGGAAGACGCCTACCACGATCTGGACGCCACCCGCCACGAGCGAGAAGCCCAACGTGATGCCCCCGATTGCCCAACACACCCAGAAACCCTGTCCCGTCACGTCCTCCAGGTCGGTTGCATTACGAATCGTCGGCCAGAGGAGGGTCTTCAGCCGTCCTTCGCTGCGCGGCGTAGAATCCGACAAGCCTAGGGTCTGCATGGCGTCACCTGCGATACGGAAATCTCCTATGGAGCTCTCAGGTCCAATCCAGTCTATACCTGCCTCGCATCCTCCGACCCTGCGAGCCGCATTCTCCCCGTTGGGCGTGGCGGTCGCTGCGAGGAGGGAATTCGAGACGCCGGAAGAGGGTGAAGCGGAGGCGCCGGAAGAGGCATCCACTATACTGAGACAGAGCCTCAACGAAGCCTATGTTCTTCAAGCGCCACAAGCCAGTTGCCGCCACATATTCGGAGCAGCTCGACGAGTTGCGGAGTGCGGGCTACGCCGTCACGCCGGGAGCGCAGGGGACGAGCACGGTGGTGCAAGGCAAGTTCGGCGCGGTGCTCGTGGAAGGGGCCGGCGGCCAGGCGGCGATTCACTGCCTGGGGCTGGAGCTGGAGGGCGAAGTGGCCGAGCTGACCGACCTGGGTTTCCAGAAGATCTTTCAGACCTCGAGCGGGCGGCGTGTGCCGGCCCTGGCCGAACTCCTGAAGGAGTTGCACGAGTTCGACGAGGATCTGCGCCAGGCGCTGGGGCTGACGAGCCTGTACAACGAGGGGCTGGGCACGACCAACGAGAAGCACCTGTACGACCGCATCACGGCGCGCGACGCCGGAACGCAGCCGAAACCGTGGGAGCGGAACCAAAGTGCGCGCGGACCGGGCGCGAGCGCGCCGGCCGCGAGCGCGCCTCAGCGCGCGGGCGAGTAGTTACAGTATCGTCTCACCGAGACAATGGCGCGTTTTGTCAAAGACTCGCGACGCCGCCCTGCGCCGTCTCTGATCACGCCGCTTAGATAGGGTACAAATATCCCATACAGTATTTGCGGGCAATAACAAGGCTCGATGAGATCTACTCGGTCGAAGTCACAGACATAGCCGATCTGCCCTAAAACGAAGGTGCGGCGATGCCCTCGCCCGCGAGCGGAATCACCTTCATCGCCGGCGCATACTTTTTCGCCACAGCCTCTGCTTTCGACGCGTTCCCAAGCAGCGTGAACTGTAGGTTCGCGTCACTGTAGTAGCGCTTGATGGTCGCATTCACGGTGTCAAGCGTCAGCGCGTCCAGCTTCTGGAAATACGAGTCCACCTCGCTGCGGTCGAGTCCGAAAAGACAAACGCGCGCTTAGGGGCGTGGCGGATCTGGGGTCCAGACTATCCTCAACACCTCGCCCGACCCCTGACACAGCCTTCCTGGCAATCCGGCAAGTCGCAACAGAAGACGGCCGCCAGAGCGTGCTGTGTCGATATGACCCGCGCAGAGGGTCGGATGCACAACAGATATTCCGGTTCGATGGTCCCGCTCACCTGCTTATCCTCAGTTCGTGTTATTGATTTGAGATGCGCTCCGTTCGAAATGGTGATCGAGGGGTGGGGGGCCCATGTTGATGGCAGGCGGACCCTTGGGAGAAGGCGCGCTGGCGGCCTATAGGAACGACGGCTACGTCCTGGCGCGCGGCATGTTCGACGCCGGGGAGATCGAGCTTCTGCGCCGCTCCGCCAAAGAGGACAAGACCCTCGACGATCACGCCTATCAGAGAGCCGATTCGGAAGGCGGATCCGTCCGGCTGGCCTTGTGGAACCACCCTGGCGACACGATCTACGGTATGTTTGCGCGCTGCCGCTCCGTGGTTGACTCAGCCGAATTGCTGTTGGGTGGAGAGGTGTATCACTACCACTCGAAGATGATCATGAAAGAGCCCCGGGTTGGTGGCGCATGGACCTGGCATCAGGACTACGGCTACTGGTATCAGAACGGCGTCCTGTTCCCGCTTCTCTGCAGTGCGTTTATCGCGGTGGATCGCGCCACCAAGGAGAACGGATGCCTGCAGGTTCTAAAAGGCTCTCACCTGGCCGGGCGAATCGACCACGTACTGGCCGGGGATCAGGCCGGCGCCGACGTCGAGCGCGTGGCGGAGCTCGCGAAGCGTCTGGAGCTGGTCCACCTGGAAATGGAGCCTGGCGATACGGTCTTCTTTGACTCCAATTTGCTGCATCGCAGTGACCAGAACCGCTCCGAGCATCCTCGTTGGTCTCTCATCTGCTGTTACAACGCAGCGCGCAACGATCCGTACAGGGAATCACACCATCCCCGCTATACTCCGCTCGCCAAGGTCGACGATGCGATGATCAGGGCCGTCGGAATGAAGCGATTCGCGGATAGTCGCGGCGATGTCGCCTGGCTGGACCCCGCTCGCGATTCCAGCGCGGCGAGCCTCGATGCCGGCAGGAAGTCATGATTCCCAACGCCAACGACGGAAGCTCGGCTCCGCCACGGATGCGCTGCTATCTGAATCTGATGACGCTCGAGGATCTGCCGGCGCATTGCTCGCGCTCCGCAACGGCTGACTGGGACCACCGGCTGGCTGGCATTTGCGAGGCGGGATACGAAGGCGTCCAGTTCACCGAGCCGGCAACGAAGGGGCAGCTGGCCGCGTGCGCTCGCTGGAGTCTGGGGAAAGTGGGGTCCGGCAGGGTCAACCGGCCGGAGGACGCACAGGAGCTGGCATTGCGGTTCGCAGCCGAGGGAATGGAATGCGCCACTGTGCACGTCGGCTGGGGCCTGGAGGACGATCAGCAGGCGTTCTCATTGCTGGAAGCCGTGCTGGACGCATCCACGCGACACGGCGTGCCACTCTACGTCGAGACTCACCGCGCCACGATCCTCCAGGACATGTGGCGGACCGTGCAGTTCGTCAAACGATTCCCGGAGATCCGGTTCAACGGCGATTTTTCACACTGGTACACCGGGCTCGAAATGGTGTACGGCGGATTCCAGAACAAACTCGAGTTCATTCGCCCCGTCCTGGAGCGGGTGAGCTTCCTGCACGGCCGGATCGGGGATCCGGGGTCAATGCAGGTCGACATTGGATCAGGCGACGTGGAGACTCATCCATACATCGCGCACTTTCGCGACCTGTGGTCCGCCTCGTTCTCGGGATTTCTGGAGCGTGCGCAACCGGGCGACTACATTCCTTTCGTGCCCGAGTTGTTGAGCCCGCGAATCTACTATGCCAGGCGCCTGGCGGTGAGCGGCTCCGAGCGGATCGAAGAGTGCGACCGCTGGGAGCAGGCGCTGGTTCTTCGGCGGATCGCCGGGGAGTGTTTTGAATCCGTCCAGGAGAATGGGCATGCACTGGGATCTGTCTGAAATTCACCACCCGTTAGGGGAATTGTTTGATTGGCCGAAGAGCCGGGCCGGGTGGGACCAATACCGCCTCAGCGATGAGCAGATTGCGTCCTACCGCGAGTCCGGCTATCTGGCCGGCGTGCGCTTGCTCGACGATCGGCAGGTGGAAGTTCTGAGGTCTCAATTGACCGGCCTGTTCTCGAAGTCCCACGCCGGGCATTCGTTGTTCTACGAGTACCACTCGAACGAGTCGGCAAATCCTGAAACAGTGCTGTTTCACGCTTTGGGCGCATGGCGAATCGAACCCGCATTCCATGACATCCTGTGGTGCCCGGCATTCGTCATGGCCGCCTCGCAACTGCTCGGGGGCGCAGTGCGTTTCTGGCACGATCAACTGTTCTGCAAGCCGGCCAAGCACGGCGGAGTGGTGGCCTGGCACCAGGACTACTCTTATTGGACTCGCACGCAGCCCCTGGCGCACCTGACTTGCTGGATCGGACTGGACGATAGCACCAGCGAAAACGGTTGTCTTCACTACGTGCCCGGCAGTCATCGCTGGAACCTGCTGCCGATCACCGGGCTTGCGGGCAACATGGACGAGATCCAGACGGTCCTCACGCCGGAACAAAGGCGGGCGTTCCATCCTGTTCCGATCGAGCTGCAGCGAGGGGAATGCTCTTTTCATCATCCGCTGCTGGTCCACGGCTCCTTTGAGAACCGGTCCGAACGGTCTCGCCGGGCCACGGTGATCAATGTTTTTCGGGATGGCGTCCGATCGGTGTCCGATGAGCCGTTGCTGGATGGCGTCCCCGCGATCCCCAGCGGTCATAAAATGGAGAGCGCTTTCTTTCCACTCCTTTTTGATCCAGAAGCGATCACCGCAAGCGGAATGGACTGACCCGGGCAGGACTTCTGTTTACGTTTCAGATCGCTGAGCTTGGCATGACCCCCGGCCATGCCGAATCCGGTCATTGCTTCCGGCAAGCGACTCCCATAGAACGACACCTATTCGTCGGGCTTGCCGCACCATTGTGGCCGCGGGCTGTAGCGTCGCCCTGCTGGCGAATACAGAACCGCACGCCGGTCGTTGCTTTGTATCCTGTCTGGCCCGGGCCAGTCACACGCCTGCCGGGACCGATCCGGCCCAGCATCCGGTCCATGCAATTCCTAGCGGTTTTACTCAGCGGCGGGAACTGGGCGCGGGCCTGCCGGCGGACTCGGGCGGCGTCCTGCCGCAGGAGCGCGAGGCGCTGGAGTCGAAATACCGCATGGATTTGGTGGACGCCCTTCCTGCGAAGCGCAACGAGGCGCTGTCCTTGAGCGCAACGACGATCGTCGAAGACTCTGCGATGTACGGGCGGGAGTTGCCGCCGGGACTGAAGAAAAGGACCAGCGCGGCGCTGGCGGCGAACTTCGAGAAGCTGCCGGTGCCGCGCAAGGTGGCACAGCGGTACAAGGAGCCCGAAGAGCTGACCATGATGGACTGGTTCAACTTCGACTTGGCGAGCGCGGCGGCGCTGGAGCATTGGTACGCGCTGGAGCCGGCTTCGTGCGCATCCGGCACTTCGGCACCTTTGCTCATCGGCGGCGCCGCAGTCTGCTGCCACTGTGCCGTCAACTCCTGGCCGCCGCTCCCTTACCTGATGCGCCGTCAACCGCCGACAACCGGCAACCCCGCGCTAGAAGCGACATATGCGGGATGCCGGCTACACTGTCAGCGGCGGCATTGGGCCACCGTCCGAGCGCCATGGTATCGTTCCCTAGCGGAGCCGAAGACGGCTCCCGAACCGAAAACTGTCGCTCACAGGATCAGATCAAAGAACGGCTTCTGGGTGTCTGCTGAACAAGACCCGGGAGTCCAAACGGAAACTCCGGGTGATTGGCTGGGCGTTCGCTCGCGTGTATTCTTGATCGTATGGACTTGGCCCGTATGATCGATAAAAGAGCGATCACGCTCCTGGCGGCAGCGATGCTGAGCGCGCACGCTTTGGCCCAGAGTGCGTCCCCCGTCGCTGCGGTATGGGCCGTCAACGATGGCGAGAAGGTGGCCCGCGACGATCTGGCCAACCCGAACAAGGGGGGCAATTCCGCTTGGGACGGGATGCATATTCGCCTGTTCGGCGCGCGCAATGAGGTGCTTGCTTTTCAAGTGATCGTTGAGTCGGGCGCCAACGGCATTCAGCAGTTGAGCCTCTCGCTGCCGGCTCTCACCAGCACTTCCAGCCAATCCTCCATCGATTACCAAGCGCCCGTCGACGACCCGAGCCAGTACGTTGGACGACCCATTCAGCTTTTCTCCGAGAACTACATGTACATTCCCGGGCCGTCGAGCGCCACCTGGATCTATGTTGCGGGCTCTCCCAGCGCGCCGACCGACATCGTCGGCTGGAAACCCGTCCAGTTGGTTCCCGAGAACGCGCTGGTGGGACGCGGAGGGTTTCCGCTGACCGTCGCGCCGCTCCAGAACCAGGGGTTTTGGATCGAGATTTACACGGGCAAAGATCTGCCGGCAGGGATGTACGAAGGCACGGTTCAGGTCTCGGCCGATGGCGCCGTAATCGGCGTCCCGGTTGAACTGGAGCTGTTCGATTTCACGCTCCCGGATCAGAACAGCATCAATGCGATGTTCTACTACGAGAGTTCCCAACCGGAACTGTACCAGGGGCTCAACCTCGACGATGCCTACCACCGCTTCGCACACCGCAATCGGGTGGAGTTCGTCAATGCCTACGACCAGGCGGCGGCGCTTGCCGCGCAGGGCCGCTTCGATGGCAGCACCTTCACTGCCGCGACAGGCTACGAAGGGCCCGGCGAAGCAACCGGCAACATCATCCTGCCGGCTACTTTTTACGGCCCCGGCACTGCGTTTGACACGCAGGCCAGCGCGAGGAGTACCTCCGACGAGTGGATGACATTTTTGGCCGCGTTTCTGCCGCAGGCAATAACGTTTGTCTATCTGCCCGACGAGCCGTCGGCCTCTCAGTATCCTTACATCCTAAGCATCTCTTCGAACATCAAGTCCGACCCGGGCATTGGCAAGAACCTGCCGCTTTTCGTCACCACCCAGTGGGTCCAGCAGCTCGACGGCGCGATCGATATCTGGTGCGCGGCTCCTTCCGAGTACGTAATCAGCACGGCCATCGCGCAGCGCGCCAAAGGTCATCGCTATTGGACTTATAACGGCGGGCGGCCCTTCGCTCCGGCGATTGTCATTGATTCGCCGGCCACCGATCCGCGGGCGATGATCTGGGTTTGCTTCAAGCACGGCATTGAGACCTACTTCTACTGGCACACGGATCAGTGGTTGGCTAACTCCCAGAACACGACGGATCGGCTTCAGAACGTCTGGGGCAACCCAATCACATTCGACAGTCGCGGCACTCCGGGGGGAGCGTTCGCCTACGGCGACGGCGTGCTTATGTACCCGGGCACCGATGTGCAGTTCCCGGATCAGACGCGCGGCATCGCGGGCCCCGTTTCAACGATCCAACTGGCCAATTTCCGGCGCGGACTCCAGGACCATCTATACCTCAGCATGGGGCGGCAACTCGGCCTGGGGGGTTTGGTGGATGAGTTGGTCGGAACCCTTGTACCTCAGGTGTTCTCGGATACAAACGCCAGTGCACCGGTCGGCTTTTCCCAAACCGGCAATGACTACGAGAACGCCCGCCATCTGCTCGCGAACCGGATCGCGATGGAGCTGCATCGTGGGCGCACCCCGAGAATCCCAGAACCAATAAGTCCGAAGGCACCGGCGGTAGTTCAATAGCAAGACTCTCCCGAAGCGGGCCGGATCGATTTTAATTCGCCTTCAATTGATATGTCTTAAGACGATTACCGGCCAACTGCCTTCAATAGAGTTCTTCGACCGCTTTCCGCCGACATAGGGACATGCATTGGCGATTCCCCTTGCACAACCGCATCCGCAAAGTGGCCGCCAGCGGTGCGGACAATTCCACGTTATTGGCTGCCCAGGACGGAGCGGGGTGTGAAACAGAACAAGTGCAGGGAACCGACGGGTGGAACCCTAAACTAAGGCCGGGCGTGAAACGCGGGGACTCTTTCCGATTGCCCGACAACACATCTCCCAACATTCCGGCGGGCTCCCGCTGCTCTCGCAGTGAGTCTTCCCGTGGTGACCGCTCCACGCTCTCCCCAGGCCGCCCAGCGATTTTGAAGAACCAACCTACCCCGCAGAGGACTTGCGGAACAGCAAGCCCGTCATGCTGCTGGATGAGTGGAAAGTTACGGGCGTGCGGAATTGACGCCTTACTGTTTGTCCGGAGGGGGTTTCGGCTGCCCGCGCAGGCTGACAGTCAGAAGCAGCGCCAACAGGACTGGACTCCACCCGGTCACGGCAAGAGTCTACCAGCAGGGTGGCCGTTCGCGCCAAGATAATGCGGTCATAATACCGGTTTACCCTTGACTTTGCCGCTTCTTCGAATAAGATCCGAACGGAGTGTGTGACTGGGTCGAAATGACCGCACGAGGTATCTGTCGGCCCAAAAGGGGAGTTGCATGTTTCACGTCAAAGCTGTCTCCATTCTGCTCGGTGTTCGGCGCATGACGATGGATCACTCTTCTCGCCCGGAAACGCAAGGCAAGAACGGTCGTCTCGAGGATAAATCTGGATGAGAAGAACGCCGGCTATGCCCGTGGCGAAGGGCTAGACGGAGGCGGTGGAAGCCGCGAAAATCAAACGATCGGGCGGCGACGGCCGGCGCTGTGGCCATTGAATCCATTAGAAAGGCCGCGCTGCCGGATGTTGGTCGCTCGCGGCAACGCGTAAGTGGCGCTTGGTAACGCGGGAGACGGTTCCCGGAGGGGAAAATGCAAATCGCAAAATCAAAGCCTGGTGGCTGGGTATACACTGAACAGGATCCGCGAGTCCAAAATTGGAATTCCGGTTAATAAGGTGAGGAAACTCTCATGCACTCGTCCGTCGATCGGCGTCGCTTCCTCAAGACCATTTCCGCCGCCGCGCTCAGCTCGGCCCGCGTGGCGGCTGAGGAGAAGCCCGTGCGCGTCGGGATTCTCGGCTCCGGCGGGCGCGGCACAGGGCTTCTGGGCATCCTGCTGAGCTTAAAGAACGTTCTGGTGCCTGCCATCTGTGACATCAGCGAAAACAACCTCGGTCATGCGCAGAATCTCGTCGAGCAGGCCGGCCAAGCGCGCCCTGAAGGCTACTCACGCGGCGAGCACGACTTCGAACGGCTGCTCCAGCGCAACGATCTCGACGCCGTTCTGATCGCCAGCCCGTGGGAATGGCACACGCCCATGGCCGTCGCCGCCATGCAGGCGGGCAAGTACGCCGCGGTCGAAGTGCCCTGCGCGCTCACCTATGACCAGTGTTGGCAACTGGTCGACACGCACGAACGCACCAAAGTGCCTTGCATGATGCTCGAAAACTGGAGCTTCCGCCGCGACAATCTCGCCGTCCTCAACATGGTTCGCGCGGGCCTGTTCGGCCAGATGGTCCACTGTCATTGCGCCCATTCCCACGATTGCATCGACCACTGGTTCTGGGACAAGGATGGCAACGCCCGCTGGCCCGCCCGGTACCTCATCGAGCGGAACGCCGATCAGTACCCCACCCACGCCCTCGGCCCTGTTCTGAGCTGGCTGGATATCAACTGCGGCGACGCCTTCGCGCACCTCACCTCCACCGCCACCGATTCGCGCGGCATTAACGACTACTTTGCGCGCACCTTCGGCCCCAACCATCCCAACGCCAAACTGCGTTACGCCCAGGGCGATATTGTCACCAGCGTCGTGCGCACCCACAAAGGCCGCTCCATCGTCATTAACTACGACATGCAATTGCCGCGCCCTTACGACAATCGTTGGATGGCGCAGGGGACCCTCGGCGTCTATGAGGAAGACCGCAGCCTGGTCTACCTGCATGGCCGCAGCCCGCGTTACCAGGAGTGGGAACCCTTCGCCCCGTACCAGGAGCAGTACGAGCACTCCTGGTGGAAGGAGCTCCGATCTCAGGCTGCCGAGGTCTCGCATGGCGGCACCGACCTGCTGGAACTGCGCGAATTCGTCCGCGCCGTCCGCAATAAAACGCAAACGCCCATCGACGTGTACGACTCGGTGACCATGAGCGCCGTCATCCCGCTTTCGGAGGAGTCCATCCGCAAAGGAGGCACGCCCATCCCTTGCCCCGACTTCACGCGCGGCCGTTGGCAGACCCGCAAACCGAGTTTCGCTCTCTGCGAATCCTGAACGAGCGGGTTTCAGAAACCGGAACCTCCTGATCTGTCCCGCTGGGATTCTGGCCTCGCTGGACCTGGCATGTTTTATCCATCTTGCCGATCCGGACTAAAGGGAATGAAATGAATAAGTTAACGCTGGCGAGTTGGGCTGCCGGTTGGCACCGGCTAAAGGCACTGGTCCTGGATAGTCTTTCATCGCCGATTAACGCCTCCGGCAGATTGTCAGACCCGAGCGGGACGACTTTCGTGACAACCCGAGCGGCTATCAGGCAAGTGCTGACGGAGATGGTCCCACAGGACGCTGTGTCGCGGGGAACCGGCGCTGCCCGCGGGCTGGCGAATATTTCGACAGAACGTCGCCATCTCCCACAAGCGGACTTCGGGACAACTTGGCGTTTCCGACCGCCAGGAACCAGAATCCGGCGAAACGACCGGCATACCCACGAGACCCGGCTGCGGCAACCTGGTGGAGTGCTGCGTTTGTTGCCTGCTGCCTGCCGGCGTACATATGCTCAGTCTAGCGATGCGACGGCAGTACGGGCTCGCGACAACTACGCATTCTCAACCTCGCTCCGGCGGGTCGCGGCCGGCGTCACACTAACGAGGAGAATGACAATGAGCAACTCGGACCGTCAACACTGCATGCGAAAAATCGGCCGAGACCGGTCCACGCTCCCCGCTGCCTGGTGGCGAGGGAGAGGACCGTCGATACTCGTCCGCGCGGCGTTCCTGTGGCTGGCCGCGGCGGCCATCGCCGCACCCGCCGACGTTCGCTCGATCCGGAGTTCAGACACCATCCTTGAACTCGAAGCCGGGGAGAGCGCGCCGCGTCTGGTCACGCTGAGCGTGCCAGGCCGGCCGGTTTGGACGAATCGTGCTCCGGAGACGTTGATCGGCGAGGTGCTCACGGCAGTGGGAAAGACGCCTGTGCACTGGGCCCTGAATGCGAGGGCTTCCCAGATCGAGCCGGCGCATGTGGTTTTCGTCTATGAGTCCGCGGCGCCGCATCTTCGCCTGATCTGGGAATGGCAGGTGCGGGCCGCGTTCGGCCCGGTGGAGCATCAGGTCCGGATTCTGAACCTGGACTCCCACGAGATGTGGCTTCCCTTCCCGGACAGCTTGCGCTTCGACTGGCAGGTGCCACGCGAGGCGGCGCTGGAGCACTGGTTCATCGACAAGGGGGCGGGAACTCCGACGCCGGTCGGAACGCACAACAACAGCTTGAAGGACGGCTACGACTGGGTGGGGACCTCGAGCACTTATGCGCACTCGGAAGACGGTTCCCCGCAAGAGGTCATCCCGTGGATACTGGTCCAGGATGCGGCGCAGCCGCATGACGGCTGGTATGCGGGCATCGAGTTCAGCGGCCGCATCCGGTTGCAGGTGCGGCGGACCGGAGACGCCCTGAGCGGTAGTGCGGGCCTCAACCCGGCACCCGGGCCAGCATACACGCGGCTCGAGCCTGGAGAGACGTTCGAAACGCCGGTCGTCTTCCTTGGCGCGTCCCGCGGCGGCGTGGACAGCGCGGGCAACATCCTGCGGCGATGGATTCGCGAGGTCCTTAACAACCCCCGGACATGGGAGGATCCGGCCTACCCGCTAACGGTCAACAACAGTTGGGGCTCCGGCATGGCGGTCGACAGCACACTCACGCGGCGCATGATCGGCGAGTCCGCTGAGCTTGGCTTCGAGATGTTCCATCTCGATGCGGGATGGTTCCGCGGCGTCGGCGACTGGTACGCCGACCCGCGGAAGTTCCCCGACGGAATCGCCGCCGTGGCGCAGGAGGCGCACAGTCACAGACTGAAGTTCGGGCTCTGGGTGGACTGGACCCAGGCGGGCCTGAGCACCGCGGCTGGGGCGCTAAACGCGCGAGATGCCAAGGTCCGCAATTGGTTGGTCACGGCGCTGCCGCTCAATTGGCAGCCCGAGCCCTTCAAGGGCCAGACGATCGACATCGGCGTGCCGGCCGCGCATGACTGGGCGCTGACCGAGGTGGAGCGAATCGTCGCCGACTATCGCTTGGACATGCTCGAGCACGATGGGTATCTGGTCGCCCAAGGTTGTGAACGCGACGACCACCCCCATGCCCCTCCGGACCCGGAGCGAACCGTAATTCACAGGGTCGGCAGTCCGTATCTGATGGAGAGCACGAATTCCACCGATGTCAGCTATCGCGCCGTGCGAGCCTACTACGACATCTACCGGCGGCTGCGGGAGAAGCATCCGGCTATTCTGCTGGAGGCCTGCAATGACGGCGGCCGGATGGTGGACTTCGGGACCGCGGCGCACACCGACTATTTCTCCTTCACCGATACCTACGACCCGCTCTCCAATCGCCGCGGGTTTTACGATGCCAGTCATGTTTTGCCGGCGGCGATGCTGGAGAGTTACGTCGAGCGTTGGCCCACGGCGCGCATCGAGAACTTCCGCTACATGCTGCGCAGCGGCATGCTGGGCTGGTTCACGCTGATGCTAGATGCGAGCGCGTGGTCGGCGGAACAGCACGCCGCGGCCAAGCAGCAGATCGAGATCTACAAGACCTGGTTGCGGCCGCTGATCCGCGACGGTGACCTGTACCATGTCTCCGCGCGCCCCGACGGCGTGCACTGGGATGGCATCGAGTATTTCGATCCCCGGCGCGGAGCCGGAGTGGTCTACACATTCCGCGGTTCCACTCCGGATGAGGCCGAGCACGATTTCCCGTTGCATGGACTGAGTCCCGAGGCGGCCTACAGCGTGCGATTCCAAGACGGCTCGTCGCCCGACAGCGTCATGTCCGGCAGCGCACTGTTGAGTCCCGGGCTGCGGGTCAAACTGGCGTACCCCAACAGCTCTGAACTGATCTTCTTGCAGGAAACTGCCGCGGCGCCCCGCTAGGCCCGCGCTTCGCTCTCCGCGGCGGAAACGAGTCGCGAGCCGATCCGCGTTCGATCCTGAGCAGGACGACGCCGTGCCGTGGCACGAGAGCTTCCAGCATGCCATCAACGGCGGAGACGTCTCGATGATCCGACAGATCGCGCTCGGCGCCGCTGGGTCAGAGATGGCGATCTGGGAAGCGCGCGCCGACTACGAGCGCGGATAACTCCCGACAGGTCAGCCTCAGTCCGTCTATTCGCCTTCCAATGCCACTTTGCCGCGTCAGATCGTGAGGGACGCCATCCGGCGGCGACAACCTTCCGAGCTAGCTGGATCAGCACGACATAGGCATGGATGTTGCTCGATCTTTGTCACGAGGCACCACTTGCTTCCCCGCCGCGCATGCGCCATGAATGTGAGGGCCGCAGTGTTCCCGCGGCGGAAGAACTATCCATGGCCAACGATTCACGGGATTCGATGATCCGGCGCGGCAAGGCTACCGTCGCTGTTCAGCGCGGCGCGGAAATCTCGCGCTTCGAGGTGCACACCGCGTCGCTCAGCTTGGTCCCAGGCCGGCGGAGAGTCCGTCTCGGGCTGAAAGGTGGGAGCGGATCGGTGACCCTCGAGCTCTCACGCATCGCCTTCTGGCGGGTGACAGCCGAGTTTCACGAGCAGTCGATCACCGCCGATGGTGTTGCCCCCGAGCGACGCCCGCGCCGGAAACGATCATGAGCAGCCCCAGCTACCTTCGGCCCGGAAGCCTGGCGCGTCCACGCGGCGGCGCGAACGCTGAGCAATCGCTGGTCGAGCGAATCAACGAAGATCCGACCGTCCTCGGACTGGGCAACCTGGATCTCAAGCGCGCGTCCTCGCGCTCCACAGGCGGCCGGAGCGGTCCAGGGAGTAGCCCGCGGGGGCGGGGGTGAGAGAACCGAAGCCCTCGATGACGCCGTCGCAAAAGGCGAAGTGCGTGGGGCTATGAAAAGGAACCGGCGGCCAGGCGGCGATTCACTGCCTGGGGCTGGAGCTGCAGGGCGAAGTGGCCGAGCTGACCGACCTGGGTTTCCAGAAGATCTTTCAGACCGCGAGCGGGCGGCGTGTGCCGGCCCTGGCCGGGCACCTGACGGAGTTGCACGAGTTCGACGAGAATCTGCGCCAGGCGCTGGGGCTGCCGAGCCTGTACAACGAGGGACTGGGCACGACCAACGAGAAGCACCTGTACGACCGCATTACGGCGCGCGACGCCGGAACGCAGCCGAAACCGTGGGAGCGGAATCAGAGTGCGCGCGGACCGGGCGCGAGCGCGCCGGCCGCGAGCGCGCCTCAGCGCGCGGGCGAATAGTTGTAGTATTCCTCGCTGGGCACGGCGATCCACAGCACGATGTAAGCCAGCAAACCGATGCCGTGCAGTATGAAGGCGGCGAGAAAAGCGACGCGCACTAGCGTCGGGTCCCAATCATAGTGCCGGGCAATGCCGCCGCAAACGCCGGCGATTTTCTTACCCTGGTAAATGCGCGTAAGCCGGGGCCGCCCGTGCGGTCCATAGGCCGCGGCGCTAGGAGCAAGCTTGCCGCAGCTCGCGCAGAAGCGGTCGTCCGCTCGCATTTCCTTGCCGCAACTGGTGCAATACATATTCGCCTCCCTGGCCGCTACTCCCGATCCTCTGAACGCTGGCCGGTCACATTTGAATACGCAAACGGCGCGGCGCTTGTTCCCGGGATGGCACGGCCGCCGGGTGCAACGCCGAGGACGTGTTACGAGTGTAACAACGGCTACCGGGCATGGAAATTCGCGACACCGTATGCCATTCTAACCCCATGCTTCACACTGCCCTGCTCTTGCTTTTGGCGCCGCCGCCGATGGTCGGGGATCTGAAAACGAATTTTGACAGCGAGATGAAGAAGGCCATCGCGCTGGCCGAAGCCATCCCCGAAGAGAAGTACGGCTACCGGCCGGCCGCCAACGTGCGCACAACGGGCGAAGTGCTGATGCACATCGCCAACGGCAACCGCGAGTTCCTGAGTGCCATAAAGGGCGCCACCAGGGACCAGATGATGGCGCTGTTCAAAGATCAGGAGCAAAAGGAAAAGAACCTGACGGGCAAGGCGGCAATCATCGCCGAAATGAAGGCTTCGTGGGAGGAGGTAACAAAGGCGCTCGACGCGGAGAGCGAAGAGAGCCTGAAGAAGCCGGTGTCCACGTTCGGTCCGAAGGCTACCGTGCAGGGAGTGTGGATCGGCAGCGTGGCGCACGTGGCCGAACACCTCGGACAGTTGATCGCCTACGCGCGCGCCAGCGGCATCAAACCGCCGTGGTCGGAGTGATGCGGCCGCGCCGGAGAACAGGCTAATAACTGACCTTGCCGAGCACGACGGAGTGGCAGGCTCCGGTAGCCGAGGGCACGTTGGAGGCGCGGCCGAGGCAGGTCTCGTAGGCCAGGACGGCGAAGGCGACGGCCTCTTTGAAGTCCGGATCGACGCCGTGCTTCGCGGTCGTGATGAGCTTTAACTTCTCCGGCAATTCCTCGCGCAGGCATTTCATGAGGAACGGGTTCTTGACGCCGCCGCCGCTGGCGATCACTTCGGCGATTGCTCCAGTCTGCTCCAAGCAAGCACAGATGGCCTCGGCAATCGTCACGGCCGTAAGACGGGTGACGGTGGCGACCAGGTCCTCGCCGGAAAGGCCGGTGCGGATCAGACGGGCCGCCAATTCCTCGCCATACTGCTCGCGGCCGGCGGACTTGGGCGGAGGGCGATGGTAGAAGTCGTCCTGCAGCAACACGGCCAGGAGAGCGGGATTGACGATGCCGGCGCGGCCCATGGCGCCGTCGAAATCGCAGCGCTTGGCCCCGCCGGAAAAGTGGGCGGCCAACTGGTCGATCAGCAAGTTGCCGGGGCCGGTATCGAAGGCCAGAACCTGGGACAGTTGGCAGTTGGGGGCCAGCAGCGTCACGTTGGCGATGCCGCCGATATTGACCAGCGCGCGCCCTTTCTTCTTGTGGCGGAACAGCAACCAGTCCACGTAAGGTACCAGCGGAGCGCCCTGCCCGCCGGCGGCGATATCGCGCGGGCGGAAGTCGCTCACGACGGTGGTGGCGGTGAGTTCCGCCAGAACGCTGCCGTCGCCGATCTGCAGGGTCGAAGCGACCTTGCGGCCGAGCACGTCGGCCGGCGCCCCCTCGTGGTAAATCGTCTGGCCGTGGCAGCCGATCAGCGCCACCTCAACCGGATTCAGGCTGGCCGCGCGGCAGCATTCGAAAAACGCTTCGGCATACAACTGCGGCAGCAGGAAGTGCAGCCGGGCGATGGCGCGGGTGTGCGTTTCGGAGTTCGAAACGGACAGCAGCGCGGCGCGCACGTCGTCCGTATAGGCCTGCGTGTACGCGGCGGTTGTGGCGACCTCCAATGTCGCCGCGCGCGGGGCAATGTCGACGATGGCGACGTCGATGCCATCGAGGGAAGTGCCGCTCATGATGCCGGCGACTTTCATCCGTGCTCCAACTCTTCCTTCAGTTCAGCCAATAGCTTCAGTGCGTCGAGCGGCCGCAGATTATCAATCTCCAAAGCGCGGATGCGCTCGGCGATTTCCCAGCCCACGGGCTCAAACATGCGGATCTGGAGCGCGGATTCCGCGACCGGCTTTTTCGGTGGAACCAATTCCTCGCTCACCGTGTGCTCGGATTTCTCGTGCAGCGCCAGTATCTCGCGCGCCCGCTCAATCACGGCCAGCGGAAGCGCAGCCAGGCGAGCCACCTCGATGCCGTAGCTCTTATCGGCGGCCCCTGGTTCCACTTTACGCAGGAACAGGATCTGATCCCCGGACTCGCGCACCGAGACGTGCAGATTGCGCACGCCCGGCAGCCGTTCCTCGAGTTCGGTGAGTTCATGATAGTGCGTCGCGAACAGCGTCCAGGCGCCGATGCGTTCGTGCAGGAACTCGATCACCGACCAGGCCAGTGCCAGGCCGTCATACGTGGCCGTGCCACGGCCGATCTCGTCCAGAACAACCAGGCTGTCTTGCGTTGCGGTGTTGAGGATCACGGCCGTCTCGGTCATCTCGACCATGAACGTCGAGCGGCCGCGGGCGAGATTGTCGGAGGCGCCGATGCGGGTGAAAACCCGGTCGATGATTGGCAACAATGCGTCGTCCGCCGGGACAAAACCGCCCATCTGCGCGAGGACAACCAATAGCGCCGCCTGGCGTAAATAAGTGGATTTTCCTCCCATATTCGGCCCCGTGATGATCGCGATCCGGCAATTTCCGCGGTCGAGGTACAGGTCGTTCGGAATGAAACGCTGGGCCTCGCGCTCCGCCAGTTTCTCGATCACCGGATGGCGCCCCGCGGCGATCTTCATTTCACCCGACTGGCTGAAGCGCGGCCGCGTATAGCGGCGGTCCACGGCGACCTGTGCCAGCGCGGCGTAGAAGTCGGCCTCGGCGACAGCGCCGGCCGTGGCGCGAATGCGGGCGGCTTCGGCGGCGGCCCGGGCGCGGACCTCCGCGAACAAGTCGCGTTCGAGTGTCAGGCTGCGCTCCTCGGCGTCGAGCACCTTCGCTTCGAGCTCCTTCAGCTCGGGCGTGGTATAGCGTTCGGCGTTAACCAGAGTCTGTTTGCGCTCATAATCGGACGGAATTAGGTGCAGATTCGCCTTGGAAACTTCGATATAAAAGCCGAATATATTGTTAAATCGAACCTTTAATGAGTTAATTCCGGTGCGTTCTTTCTCGCGTTGTTCAATTGCGGCGATAATTTGCCGGGAATTGCGGCTGAGGTGGCGCAGTTCGTCCAGCGCCGCGCTGTAGCCCTCCCGGATGACGCCGCCGTCGGCGAGATTGACCGGCGGCTCGTCGGCGATTGCTTTCAAGATGCAATCCCTCAGTTCGGCCAGATCGTCGAGACCGGCCAAAGCCGCCTGGAGGTTGGCAGCCGGCGCCGCGGCGAGCGATGGTTTCAACAATGGCACCTGGGCCAGGGTGCGGCCGAGCGCGAGCAGGTCGCGGGGATTGGCGGTGCCGAGGGTAATGCGCGCGAGCAGGCGTTCGAGATCCTGAATCCGGCCGAGGATTTCGCGCAGCTTCGTGCGTTCGATCGTCGCGGCCTTTAGCCACTCGACGGCATCGAGCCGGGCTTCGATTTCCGCGCGATCGAGCGAGGGCCGCAGCAGGCGCCGGCGCAGCAGGCGGCCGCCCATTCCGGTGAGCGTCTGGTCGAGCACGCTGAGCAGCGTCGCGTCGCGGCGCGCGTCGAGGTCGGCGGAGAACAGGGGTTCGACGAGTTCGAGATTGCGCACGGTGACCGGGTCGAGCAGCATGGCGCGGGACCGGTCGAACCAGGAAGGACGGTCCAGGTGATCGAGCGCGGAGCGCTGCGTGTCGCGCAGGTAGTGCAGTAAAGCGCCGGCGGCTCCGACGGCCAGAGGACGCCCGGCCAGCCCGCATCCGTCCAAAGCCAGCAGCTTGAAATGTTCTTTGAGCAGGCTCTCCGAGTGGTCGGGAGCGAACGTCCAGGACTCGACCGGCGTCACCATCCAGCGGCCCTGGGGCGCGTTCTCGTGCGCCGCGGCCGGCAGCAGAAGATCCCGCTTGGGGCCTGGCGCAGGAGCGTCGCGCCCGGAGCCGGCGAAGAGCAGTTCGCGGACATTGAGCTGCTCCAGCGCGATCTCCAATTCCTGAGAATCAATTTCGGTGGTACGGAATTCGCCCGTCGAGATGTCCACCCAGGCCAGGCCTGCGCGGCCCTGGCGCACGATGGCCGCGGCGAGGTAGTTGTTCTCATGCGGCCGCAGGAGCGCGGAGTCCGTCACGGTGCCGGGCGTGAGAATGCGCGTGATCTCGCGGCGCACGATCTTCTTGGTCAGGCGCGGATCTTCCATCTGGTCGCAGATGGCCACGCGGTAACCCTTCTGGATCAGGCGCACGATGTAGTTCTCAACAGCGTGGGCCGGCACGCCGCACATCGGAACCAGCTCGCCTTTTTCCTTGTTGCGCGAGGTCAGAGTGATCTCGAGTTCGCGCGAAGCGAGGATGGCATCGTCGAAGAACAGCTCGTAGAAATCGCCCAAGCGAAAAAGCAGCAGCGCGTTGGGCGCTTGCTGCTTGGCCGCATGGTACTGCCGCATAAGCGGCGTAGACGGCTCGGGACTCACTGCAGTTAGGATCGGGTCCGCAACCCCCTCAACGCAAGCAGGTGCCCAATGGGCGTCCGGCCGTGGGTGTGCATCGGCCGACAGTACACGCGCCTGCGCCCGATTCTGCCATCGCGCCGCGGCGCTGTTCTCGCTCTCCTGTTTCGGCCGTCGTCGGAAGCTGCATGCCGTACCGGCTGGCCGCGGCGCAGCCAGCTTCAACTAGTGGCCTGTCGCTGAGAAATCGTTGCAATGCGCCGGCCGTTTGTTGGCGCGCGCGGCTCAGCAGCGATTGGGGAGCAGCGTGCCGACCGCTCCTTCACAGTCGCGGCTCAGAAACGCAAGTCCCCGCGACGGGCCACATGCGTAGTGTCTCAGTCAAAGATTGACAACGCCGGCCGAGCGTCGACACGAGTGTCGACACGGCAGGCACGAGTGCCTGCGCCACGGTGAATGGCAGGCGATTGTCAAGGAATCCCCGCGACAGGCCACAAATGGCGGCGAGCTCAGGGCTGCTTGGGCGGCTCGGCGGGAATCTCGCGGACCCCACCCTCCATGCCGTAGACCTTGAGCGTTCCTGGCGACGGTGGCGCAGGCGCGGGTTTTCTGCCAGCGAGTCCGAAGGACGGCGATTTCCGCATTTCCTGAATTTTGCGCTCCACTTCTTCGCGGCTGGCCTCGACCCGGAAGCTGACCTTATTCCCCTCCGTCGTGATCTGCAACTTGCGCATCATCTCGGCGGCCTGCTGTGCATTGACCTTTCCGGCCATGCCGAGCTTCATTTGCGCGGTGAGCATCTGCGCGAACCGCTGCGCCGCCTCGGGGCTATTGGTAGCGAGGCTTAGCTCGAACTTGAAGCCATCCCGAAACGCCATTCCGAGTTCCAGCCCGCTGATGTCGGCGGTCATCGCCCCGAGGTTCATGTTGGACGGTTGAAAGGCCGACGGCGGAACGGTTGCGATAATCCAGAAATCATTGGCCGCCGCCATGGCGGCAGCACGCGCCAGCAGCGGGCCGGGCGTCTTTGGATTGAGATTGCGGCGGTCAATGGCGCCCCGCACCGACACGGCATCGCCGAAAAGCAACGTGTTCTCATCGAGACGGGCGACGCTCGAGTTGCCATGCGGGTCGGGCCGATAGACAGCCACCGTATCGTAGACGTGCGACTCGCCTTTAAGAAGAGTCTGAAGATGCTCGACGGGGAAATGTCCGGTCAGGATCATGAGGAACGGCGGGTTGTCTTTAGTGGCGGGAGGCTTGCCAGCCACGGGCTTGGCGGTAGCAGTTTTGGCGGCCGGCTTTGGCGAACCGGGAGAGGAGATCAGCACGCGGTCGATATCGTTAAAGAACTCCTTGCCCGGAAGCAGTTCCCTGCCCTGCACGTTAGGCAGCGCGGCCGGCAGCGTAGCGCCGCTAGTCTTCAGTTGGTCGCCCAGCGACTTGCCCAGCGCCGATTCGCGGATCCCGCGCACGTCGATGCCGATCAAAGCGGCGGCGTTGGGATGGGTGAGGTTCCACACCTTGGGCCATGACGCCGGCGCTTGCGCGGCGGCAGTGGCCGCGAGTATGACCAGACAATACAGGCCGGCGGTGAAACGGCGCATGAAGTCCTCCTTGTTCGAGTGTAAGGCGAATTGGGCGGCAGACAACCCGTGGAAGTGGGGTTTGCCCCGCGAATTGCAGCTCTGGCACGCGCCCGTCACGTGTGCGCTCCCGCCACGCGCTATTTGTCAGGCAACATGCGGCGCAGCACGAGATCCCACAGTCCCGCGCCGATCAGGCCGCCGGCGAGCGGACCGGCAATCGGCACCCACCAGACGCTGCTTCCAGCCGTCAGGCCATTATTCTTGTAGCCGACGAGCACCGTCAGCAGGCGCGGCCCGAAATCGCGCGCGGGGTTGATGGCGTAGCCGTGGAGCTTGCCGAAACTGACGCCGATGGCGACGACGATCAGTCCCACCACCAGTGGAGCGAGGTTAGCCTGCGGCGGCAGATTGCGTTCATCCCCAATGGCGAAGATCAGCAGCAGCAGCAGCGCGGTGCCAATGACCTGGTCGAAAAAGCCCGCCGCGGGCACGTCCGGAAAGGCCGGAAAAGTCGTGAAAATGCCTGCCGTTTTTTCCAGTCCCGGGTCGAAACGCGCGATCGCCTCGCGGTAGTTGAAAAAGACCAGGGCCGAGCCGGCGAACGCGCCGGCCACCTGCGCCAGGCAATACGGAATCACCTTGCGCCACGGGAAGCCGCGGAAGACGGCGAGCGCCAGCGTCACCGCGGGGTTCAGGTGCCCGCCGCTGATGCGGATCGAGAGGTAGACGCCGAAAGTGACCGCCAGGCCCCAGCCGAGCGTGATGTTCGTCCAGCCGCCGCTGACCACTTCGCCCGGCACGCCGGAACCGAACAGCACGACCATCGCGACCACACCGCCGCCGAAGGCCAGCAGGACCATTGTTCCGATAAACTCCGCCACGACCTCCGCCAGCAATCCGTGTCTGGGCATCGGAGGCGAATTCTATCATGCGGCGCAGCCTCGGCGGGCCGGTGCCCTCGCGCCGCTCCCGTTCGCCAGCGAAACCGGGTTCCGAAAATGCGATGAATGCCCGAAATCGCGACCTGCGGAACCTGCGTTGTGAGGATAGAAGTGCGGGGCGCTACGGCTGCGATTCGGGAGCTGACGGCCCTCTCCACACGGTGGGCGGCGTGGCGGATCAGTGCCGCACGTCGATTGTGTCATGTTATATAACTCCTTAAGAATCAGCATTTAACCAATATTGATCATTGTAGATATAAATGCTTGACATTAACCAAAACCATCAGTATAGTAAGTCTATCGCTGTTCTAGATTGTTGCCATGGCAGCAAGGTCACTCGCTCACATCGTGGAGCAAAGGCCCGCCCTCCCTCCGTTGTTTGAGGCGGCTGTCGCTGACCAGGCAAGCCTGCAAACCCACCGGGAGCAATCACGAACCAGGAACCGACAACTGTAGCTCAACCGATCCGCGGAAGAGTTACCAAATGAGGAGCACCGCATCGCAATGTTGAATCGACCATTTGGGATTGGACTGCTGCTCGTATTCGGAGCAGCCTCGCTGGTGCTGCGCGCGCAATCGCCCGATGATAAGGTCCAGCAGGATGAGAAGATCCAGAAACTGGAACAGAAGATCGACGCTCTGGAGCAACGCATCCAGGCCGACGAAAGCAAGAAGAAAACGCAGGACGAAGCCGCTGCGGACCAAAGCAAGAAACAAACGCAAGACGCAGCCGCCGCGGACCAGAGCAAGAAGAAAACGCAGGACGAAGCCGCTGTGGACCTGAGCAAGAGCGCCGCGACCGTCAGCGCCGATACGAGCGGCTTCAAGATTCAATCGGGCGATGGGGATTACCTGCTGAAGATCGGGGCCGACCTGCAGGTCGATAACCGTTCCTTTCTGGGCGACGGCAGCTCCGCACTGCCCGATACGATCGTGCTGCGCCGCGCCCGTCCGACTTTCTCAGGCACCGTCTACAAGTACTTCGACTTCATGTTCCGGCCAGATTTCGGTCTGGGCCAGGTGGTCATTTACGATGCCTACTTGAATTACACATACTTCTCGAGCGCCAACCTGACGGTTGGGAAATTCAAGCCGCCCGTCGGGCTGGAGCGCCTGCAGACCGACGATGACACCAACTTCATCGAACGCGGGCTACCGACGTTGCTTGTCCCCAGCCGCGACATCGGCTTTCAGCTCTCCGGCAATCTTCTCGACCGGCGCGTGTACTACGCTGCCGGCGTGTTCAACGGCGTGCCCGACAACGGATTGAGTGACAGCGCCGCCTCCGACCACCGCGACTTCGCGGGCCGCATTTTCCTGACGCCGTTCCTGCCCGCGGCGGGCAATCCGCTCAGTGGCCTGGGCTTCGGCGTGGGCGCCTCCGACGGTAGTGTCAGCAACATCGCACTCCCCGCTTACAAGTCGGTTGGCCAAAATACCTTCGTCACATTCGAGTCGGGCGTCGCCTCCTCCGGTCACCGCACGCGCCTCGCTCCCCAGGCCTACTATTACCTGGGACCTTTCGGCCTGCTCTCCGAGTACACGCTCACCGAAGAAGGTTTCCAGAAAACCACGGTCCGCCGCGACATCGCGTTGCGTGCCTGGCAGGTGCAGGCTACCTACATCCTGACGGGCGAGCACAAGAGCTTTACGAGTCCCACGCCGAAGCGATCCTTCGATCCTCGCAATGGCGGCTGGGGTGCAGTCGAACTGGCCGCCCGCGTGGGCGATTTCGCCGCGGAGCGCGGCGTCTATTCCTACGGCCTGATGGATCCAACCAAGTCCGCACGTCGCGCCCACGAATGGACCGGCGGCGTCAACTGGTATCTCAACCGGCTGCTGCGCGTCTCGCTGGACTACGGCCGGACCAGCTTCGAGGGCGGCGCGGTCAACGGCAACCGCCCCACGGAGAAAGTGATCCTGACGCGTTTCCAGATCAATTTCATCTGATCAAGCTCAGGCAATCCTCATGAAAACCACTTCGATCGTCGCCGCGGCTCTGGCATCTGCGCTGACCCTCGTCGCGCTGGGCTACTCCGCGCTGGCCCACTCCGCGGAACCGTTAAAGCTCCTGAACGTCTCCTACGATCCCACGCGCGAGCTGTACCAGGACATCAACGCCTCGTTCGTGAAACTCTGGAAAGCCAGGACCGGCCAGGACGTGCAGATCAGCCAGTCCCACGGCGGGTCGGGCAAGCAGGCGCGCTCGGTCATCGACGGTTTGCAGGCCGATGTAGTGACCCTCGGCCTGGCCTACGATGTGGACGTGATTTCGGAAAAGGCGGGCTTGCTGCCTTCCAACTGGCAGACGCGGCTACCGCATAACAGCGCTCCTTTCACCTCCACCATCGTGTTTCTGGTGCGCAAAGGAAATCCCAAACACATCCGGGATTGGGACGATCTGGTGAAGCCCAACGTCGCCGTCATCACGCCCAATCCCAAGAGCTCCGGCGGCGCGCGTTGGGCCTACCTCGCGGCGTGGGGCTCCGCTCTGCTGCGCAATCACAATGACGAAAACAAAGCCCGTGAATTCGTCACGCGGCTGTACCGGAATGTGCCCGTGCTCGACTCGGGCGCGCGCGGCGCCACCACCACGTTCGCCCAGCGCGGCATCGGCGACGTCCTTCTTTCCTGGGAAAACGAAGCTTTCCTCGCGCTCAAGGAACTCGGCGCCGACAAAGTTGAAATCGTGACGCCAACTACGAGCATCCTGGCCGAACCGCCGGTCAGCGTGGTCGACAAAATCGCCGCCAGACACGGCACCACCGCCGTCGCCAAAGCCTATCTCGAATTCCTCTTCTCCGAAGACGGCCAGGAGATCGGCGCGCGCAACTACTATCGCCCGCGTTCGGAGAAAATCGCCGCCCGCTACGCCGGCCGTTTCCCCAAGCTGCAGCTTTTCACCATCGACCAGCTCTTCGGCGGATGGCGCAAGGCCCAGAAGACTCATTTCGATGATGGAGGCGTCTTCGACAAGATCTACGCGCCCGGCAGTTGAGCCGCCGCGCGGCTCTGTTAAAGTCGAACATACGCATGCCGACCTCCTTCCGACGCCACAGCATTCTTCCGGGCTTCCGGCTGGCGCTCGGTTTCACGATCTTTTACTTGAGCCTGATCGTCCTGATCCCGCTCAGCGCCGTGTTCCCGAAGGCCGCATCGGGCGGCTGGGCGCATATTCGCGCGGTAATTACATCGCCCAGCGTGATGGCCGCCTATCGGCTGAGTTTCGGCGCGTCGTTCGCGGCCGGCCTCATCAGCGTCGTCGTCGGCTTCCTCGTCGCCTGGGTGCTGGTGCGCTACGATTTCCCCGGCCGTGCGCTCGTCGACGCTCTGGTCGACCTGCCTTTTGCGCTGCCCACCGCCGTCGCTGGCATCGCCCTCACCAGCCTGTATACCGAGAACGGCTGGATCGGCCGCTATCTGCAGCCGCTCGGCATCAAGGTCGCCTTCACGCCGCTGGGCATCATCGTCGCTCTGACTTTCGTCGGCCTGCCGTTCGTCGTACGCAGCGTTCAACCCGTGCTGGCGGACCTGGATGACGAGTTGGAAGAGGCCGCCTCCACCCTCGGCGCCACCCACTGGCAGGTTTTCTTCAAAGTAATCCTCCCGCTGCTGCGACCGGCTCTGCTGACCGGCTTTGCGCTGGCCTTTGCCCGCGCTCTGGGCGAATACGGCTCCGTCATTTTCATCGCCGGCAACCTGCCCATGCGCACCGAGATCGTCCCGCTCCTGATCGTCAACAAGCTTGAACAATACGACTACTCCGGCGCGACGGCCATCGCCGCCGTCATGCTCCTGACGTCCTTCGTGCTGCTGCTGGCCATCAATCTTCTCGAGCGCCGCACGCGCCGCTTCCTGGAGGCGCGTTAAGCCATGGCCGGCGCAACGGTCGCCCTGCCGCTTCGTCCTCCGCGCGCCGCGCCGCACCGCGACCCGCTCTTCGTGCGCTACGGCTTAACCACTCTGGCACTCGCCGCGCTCGGAGTTCTGATCGTGCTGCCGCTCGTGGCCGTTTTCGTGCAGGCCTTCCAGAAAGGCGCAGCCGTTTACTTCGCCGCCATCCGCCAGCCCGATACGCTCTCCGCAATCCGGCTTTCCCTACTCACCGCCGCTATCGTCGTACCCCTTAATACGCTGTTCGGACTGGCCGCGGCCTGGACGGTCACGAAGTTCGAATTTCGCGGCAGGAATGTTCTGCTCGCGCTGATCGACCTGCCGCTCGCCGTCTCTCCGGTCATCGCCGGTTTGATCTATGTGCTCGTTTTCGGCACGCAAGGCTGGTTCGGACCCTGGCTCGCCGATCACGATCTGCGCGTGATTTTCGCCGTGCCCGGCATTGTCCTCGCCACCACCTTCGTCACCTTCCCCTTCGTGGCGCGCGAGTTGATTCCGCTGATGCAATCGCAGGGTTCGGACGAGGAGGAGGCCGCGCTGGTGCTCGGCGCCGGCGGCTGGCGCGTTTTCTTCCGCATCACTCTGCCCAACATCCGCTGGGGGCTGCTGTTCGGCGTGGTTCTGTGCACCGCCCGCGCACTCGGCGAATTCGGCGCCGTGTCGGTCGTTTCCGGTCACATTCGCGGCCAGACCAACACGCTTCCATTGCACGTCGAGATCCTCTATAACGAGTACAACTACGCCGGCGCGTTCGCCGTCGCTTCCCTGTTGAGCGTGGTCGCGGTGATCACCCTGGCCATCAAAAAGTTCCTCGAATGGAAGACCTCTCAGGAGTCCCGATGAGCATCGAAGTCGACCACATCCGCAAACACTTCGGCGCCTTCGAAGCCCTCAACGACGTCAGCTTCCGCATCGAAAGCGGGGAGCTGGTCGCCTTGTTGGGACCTTCCGGCTCCGGTAAGACTTCCCTGCTGCGGATCATCGCCGGCCTGGATCAGCCCGACAGCGGAACCGTTCGCCTGTATGACGAAGACGCCACCGGCACCTCGGCCCGCGATCGCCACGTCGGCTTCGTGTTCCAGCATTACGCCTTGTTCCGCCACCTCACGGTGTTCGAGAACATCGCCTTCGGCTTGCGGGTCCGCCCCGCCGCAACGCGTCCTCCAGAAGCCGAGATCCGTGAGCGCGTGCGCAAACTGCTCGAGCTGATTCAGTTGGACTGGCTCGGCGACCGCTACCCCAATCAGCTCTCCGGCGGCCAGCGCCAGCGCGTCGCCCTGGCCCGCGCCCTGGCGGTCGAACCGCGCGTGCTCCTGCTCGACGAGCCCTTCGGCTCGCTCGACGCCAAAGTGCGCAAGGAACTCCGCCGCTGGCTGCGCCGGCTGCACGATGAACTGCACGTCGCCAGCGTCTTCGTGACGCACGATCAGGAGGAAGCGCTCGAAGTGTCGGACCGCGTGGTCATCATGAACCAGGGCCGCATCGAGCAGATCGGCACCCCCAGCGAAGTCTACGACACTCCGGCGACCCCTTTCGTCTACCAGTTTCTCGGCGACGTCAATCTGTTCCACGGCCGCGTCGACCCGGCCGGCTATGTCCGGCCCCACGAACTCGAGGTCGCCCCGCATGCCACCGCCGGCCCCGCCGCGGTGGCCGCGAAGGTTCTGCACATCGGCTGGATCGGTCCCGTGGTGCGCCTGGAGTTGCAGCGCGAGGACACCGGTCAGGCGCTCGAGGCCGAAATCCCGCGCGACCGTTATCGTCAGCTCGACCTGAAAATCGGCGATCTGGTGGATCTCACACCGCGCAATCTGCGCATGTTCAACGAGGATCCCGCGGATTCCGCTTGATTGGGACCCCTCGCCGGCCCGGTACCCTATCCACAATACCGGCCGCGTCAACTGGCCCCCTGGTACTCTCACTGCGTGCTGTTTTGCTGCCGCCTCTCACAACCCCACAACGGTGGTGCTTAGTTCGGACCAGGGCGGGAACGGGCGTCCGTGAGCGTCAGCCAAGGCTCACGGCAGCACTGGATTCTGCGCGCTGCAGCGCGGCCTGCAATGTCTGACATCTGGGACGACGTGCCGGCGCGCAGATCTCGCGGCGGGCCTCCAGCCTGCTTGGCAACCAACGAACCAGGCCGGATCCCAACCCATTGAATCCATTTGCCCTTTAACAAGACCCGGCGCTAGCCCTTGCGGCCTTGCGACCTCGAATCGAGGACTTGCGGGCAAAACCGCCGGGTGGCAGGCGGTTCTGGCCCCCGCTTCCAGCCGCGACCACGGGCCAGTCACTCATTTTGTGCAATCTGTTAGCTAAACTTGCGCCTGTTGACGATAAGCCAGTCGGAGGGGCAGCACCATGTCCGATTCGGAACTCAGACTGCTCATCGTCGATAGCGCCGAAGAGGCCCGCAACGTCCGCGAAATGCTCGAATCAGCAGTCGGGCCCAGATTCCAAATCCAGATCGCCGAGAATCTCGTTTCAGCTTTGAACGCGCTGGCACACCAGAGTATTGACGTAGTACTAGTGGAACTGGCGCTGGTAGATGCCCAGGGCCTGGCCACCTTCGAGACCATCCAGCGCCACGCCCACGGCCTGCCGATCGTCATCTACACCGCCGCACCCAACGAATCGCAGGATATCGCCGCAGTCGAGCGCGGCGCGCAGGACTACCTCGTCAAGGGCCGCACCAGCGGCCAGGCGCTGGCGCGCGTGCTGCAACATTCGGTGGCCCGCCACCGCCGCGCGGCGGACACCGTGAAGGGGGAAAACGTCGAGGCCCGCGTGATCGGCTTCCTGGCCGTGAAAGGCGGCGTGGGTGCGACCACGCTGGCTACACATTTCAGCGTCGAACTGGCGCGTCAGACGCACGCCCGGGTGCTGCTGATGGACCTCGACATGAGCGGCCGCTCGGCCGCCTGTCTGTTGAAAGCCGACGCGCGCTACTCCGTCGCCGACGCTGCCACCAACTTGCACCGGCTCGACGCCGACTTCTGGAACCGCATCGTCTTCGTGACCGGCTTCGGCTTCGACCTGTTGCAGGCCCCCGGCGCCGTCGGCTCCTTCGACCAGCTCAGCGGCGAGCGCGTCCGCCACGTGCTGCGCTTCGCCCGGACACTGTATCGCTATATCGTCGTGGATCTGGGCCGCGCCGGCCCCACCAGCCTGCGGCTGCTGGAGGAGCTCAGCGAGGTCTACGTGGTCACGACCAGCGGCATGCTCGAGGTGTATGAAACCAGCCGCGTTCTGAATAAGCTGCAGAGCCTGAAATTGACCGAGAATCAGCTCCGGCTGATCATCAACCGCGTCAGCGGCCCGAGTTTCGTCACCAAACCGGCCATCGAAAAGGCGCTCGGCCATAGCGCCTGCTGGACGCTTCCGGACTACTCCAGCGAACTCGAAGACGCCTACAGCTCCGGCAACTTCATCGACGACGCCAGATCCCTGCGGCGCCAATGCAAACAGTTGGTGGCCCGGTCGCTCGGCACGTCAAAAGACGACCCGGTCACCCAACCGTCATTCTGGTCATCGTCGCTCGATAGCCTCCGCCGCGCGTTTTCTCCTGTCTCAAGCGGAGGCAGGAACAGCGCCCGCAGTGGCGGCAGCCGTGAGCAGATCGCGCCGGAAACCCAGCGCGCCTCGCGCGCGCCGCTGGCGGCCAACGAACAAAGCTCATTCCCTATTCAATTGAATCCTCCCGGCTACTAACTGGGCGCCTGTATCTGGTCCTGGCGGTTTTTCAATCTGGATTCAAGACTCACGCGCGCCATCGCGGGACGATAGCGGCCCAGCCCCGCGCTTCCGGGCCGCCGGCGCGGCCAAATCGCCCATTGCGTGGAATGCGGTCGCGAGATTTCCTGGGCTGACGATAAGACCATTGGAGGCCACACCATGCCCGACGAGGAACTCAGATTATTGATCGTGGACAACGCCGAGGATGCCCGCAACGTCCGCGAAATGCTCGAATCCGCCAACGGGCCCAGGTTCAATGTTCAGGTCGCGGAGAATCTCGTCGCAGCATTGAACGCGCTGGCGCACCAGAGTTTTGACATCGTGCTGGTGGAACTTGCGTTGGCCGACGCCCAGGGCCTGGCCACCTTCGAGACCATCCAGCGCCATGCCCACGGCCTGCCGATCGTCATTTACACCGGCACGGCGAATGAGATGCAAGCCCTGACGGCGGTCGAACGAGGCGCGCAGGACTACCTGATCAAGGGCAAGCCGAGCTGCCAGGCGTTCATGCGCGTGCTGCAGTATTCGGTCGCGCGCAACCGCCGCCTGGCGGGTGCCGCGCAGGCCGAAGCCGTCGAGGCCAAAATCGTCGGCTTCCTGGCGGTGAAAGGCGGCGTCGGCGCGACCACGCTGGCCACTCATTTCAGCGTCGAACTGGCGCGTCAGACCCGCGCCAAGGTGCTGCTGCTGGACCTCGACATGAGTGGCCGCTCGGCGGCACTGCTGTTGAAAGCCGACGCGCAATACTCCGTCGCCGATGCCGCCACCAACCTGCACCGGCTCGACACCGACTTCTGGGCCCGCATCGTCTGCAAGACGGCCTACGACGGCCTCGAGTTGCTGCAAGCCCCCGGCGCTGTCGGCGCCTTCGACCAGATCAGCGGCGAGCGCGTCCGGCACGTGCTGCGCTTCGCCCGTTCGCTGTATCCGCATATCGTCGTGGACCTCGGCCGCGCCTGTCCCGTCAGCCTCCGGCTGCTCGAGGAGCTCAGCGAGATCTACGTGGTCACAACCTGCGGCATGGTCGAAATGTACGAAACCAGCCGCGTTCTGAAAAGGCTGTCGAGTCTCGGATTCACCGAGAATCAGGTCCGGATGATCATCAACCGCGTCACCGGCCCGAATTTCGTCACCCGCTCGGCTATCGAAAAGGCGCTGGGCCATTCCGCCTGCTGGACGCTCTCGGACTACTCCAGCGAAATCGAGGAGGCCTATAGCTCCGGAAACTTCATCCAGCGCGCCTCGTCCCTGCGGCACCAATGCGAACTGCTGGTGGCCCGCTCGCTAGGCGCCTCGAAAGACGCCCTCCTCACCCAGCCGCCGTTCTGGTCGTCGGCGCTCGATAGCCTGCGGAGCCTGTTTTCTTCAGTCTCGCCCGGCGGCCGGGAAAGCGCCCGCAATGCCCCCCGGAAACAGCCGCTAAACATCGCGCCCGAGAATGAGACTTCAGCCACCGTGTCTGTTCTCTCGCCGTCCGTCCAGGAAAGCCCCCAGCGCTTGTCTGGTTCGGTCATGCGCGACGACCGCGCCAGCGGTCCCAGCGCCGCCATCCGGAACCAGCCTCTGAACGTCGCGGTCGAGCCTGAATCTCCAGCCGCCGCGCTCGATCAGCACGCTGTCGATTGACTGGATCTTCTGGCCGCCGGCCGTGGAAATCCCGCGCGTCCGCTTGCGAGCGCCGCCGCACTCCGAAGGGGCAAGCCGGACCTGCACCGATACTGCTAAGTCGCAGGAATAGGCGCATTGAACCGCTCGTTTGCACGCGCCGTCCCGTAACGGGTTCAGTGCCGCAACCCTAACAGCCCGTGGTAATAGTCGATGCGGCGCAAGAAACGGGGATAGCATGCCTGTCCGGTTGAGGCTCGGACGCGCTGGTCGGCATGGGTAATTCCGGGTCCGGCCGCGGACAAGCCGCTACGGTGTAGCGGGGGTGCCCTAATTGGCTGTTTATAATCAATAACTTGCAGACGAGGGCCGCTACTAGTAGCGGGTTTGTCGATTTTCAGCAGCCGTCGCCGGGGCCGTTGGACGGGCCGCAATCGCGCCGCCGGCATTGAAATCGACTACGGGTCGGAACGACTTTGACTGGTTGATTGGTGAGTGCTTGCGTCGATTAGAAAGGTGCTCAACCGGACAGGCATGGACAGTCCTTTGCCTTCGACGCGCTTCTAACACGGGCTGCTAAAGGAGCCGGGACCGCAACTCCGGCCACCAGGCACTAGCTATGTCATTCCCCAGCGCGGATCATGCCCGTTGTCTCGCCTCCGCTGCCTCGCTTTTCGCGCCAATTCCGACGCTGCGCCCCGCTCCGGCATCCGACGCCGGCCGAGGCGCGCCTGCGTCCGGTCATCCCACACGGGGGCGCCACCGGTGTGGGCGCCCCTGGCGTCGAAACTATCTTGCATTTATTTGTTATTTTGCGAGAGAAGATCTTTGAACCTGAATGACCTATTTGTGGATCAACTCGGATATACTGAGCCTGCTCGCAGCTTGCGATCAATACTCTTTTGAAGAGGTATAACAGTGCGTTTCTTTTTGAAATTGGCTTTTTCGCTTGCTATCGGGGTTTGCGCAGTGAGCCAAACGCTCCCGACCCTCTCCATCTCCGTTAGCCATACCGGCACCTTCCTGCTCGGTCAGACGAATGCCTTCTTCGTGATCCGCGTGAGCAACGTCGGCACCGGCCCGACCACCAGCGCCGTGCAGGTAACCGACCATACCGTGACCGGAATGCAAATCACCTCGCTGGGCGGTCCCGGCTGGAGCTGTTCCAACGTCACCTGCGTCCGCAGCGACGTTCTCGCGGCGGGCCAGACCTATCCCGCCATCATCGCGCAAGGCACAGTGTATTCGAACGCCCCGGCCACTATTACCTATGGCGCCACGGTCTACTTCGGCGGCGATCCGAACACGCACGGCGCCACCGATACCGCGAACGTCGTATCGTACGGCTACCCGGTGGCCTGGGGCGGAGATCAATCCGGCGAATCCCTGGTGCCGACGGGCTTGACCAACGTCGTGGCCCTGTCTGGCGGCGGCTCAGATACCCTGGCCCTGCTCGGCAACGGCACGGTCCTGGCCTGGGGCGACAATACCTATGGCCAAACCACCGTGCCCGCGGGCTTGACGAAAGTACTTTCGGTCGCCGCCGGAGACATGCACAGCCTCGCCCTCGAGAGCAACGGCACCGTCGTCGCCTGGGGCGACAACTCCGCCGGTGAACGAACCGTGCCCACCGGTCTGGCCGGCGTCGTGGCCATCGCCACCGGCCACGCCTTTAGCCTCGCCTTGAAGGGCGACGGCACGGTCGTGGCCTGGGGCGACAACTCCCACGGCCAGTGCACTGTGCCGGCCGGCTTGAAGAACGTCAAGGCCATTACCGCCGGCTGGTGGCATAGCGTGGCGCTGAAGAACGACGGCACCGTCGTCGCCTGGGGCTATAACGTGGACGGCGAGAGCACGCCCACGCCCGGATTGAAAAATGTCACGGCCATCGTCGCCGGCGCTTATCACACCCTCGCTCTCAAGAGCGACGGCACCGTCGCGGCCTGGGGCGTGGATACTAGCGGCCAGATCGACGTGCCCTCAACCGTGATCGATGCCGTCGCCATCGCCGCCGGCTGGGACCACAGCCTGGCACTGCTGGCCGACGGAACCGTCGTGCCCTGGGGTTACGCCGGCTACGGCCAGTTGGCGACACCCGGCGGTTTGACCGATATCACCAGCCTGGCCGCGGGCGGATATCACAGCCTGGCTGTAACCTCCATCGCCTACGTCACAATGCCGATCGTCGTCCAAGCCAGCGCCACCGCCGTCTCGAGCCTGGGCTCCCCGAACCTCCTCGTGGACTCAATTGCGGTCAGCGGCAGTGGCGTACTTTTCAACTGGGCCCCCGGCACATCTGTCTACGTGGGTGGAGTATGGGAGTTTCTGCCCGGCGCCTCCCACACCCTGAGCGTCGCACCGCTGCCGGTCGGCACGGGCGTCCAGTATGTCTTCAGTTCCTGGAGTGACGGCGGCACCGAGTCGCACACCGTCAGCCCCGTTGCGCCCACCACTTATACCGCCTATTTCACGACCCAATATCAGTTGACCACCGCCTCGAGCAACGACGCATGGGGATCCATTACTCCCGCCGACGGAGCCCATTGGTACGGCGCCGGCTCGGTCGCGGGCGTGACCGCAACCCCGTCTACGGGCTACTCCTTCACAGGCTGGTCGGGCGGCGCCTGCAGCACCCAAAGCACGACCTGTAATGTGACCATGAATGCACCGGCTTCGGTCACCGCCAACTTCGTCCCGACCGCTAGCATGCCGGCTCCCATCCTCTCCCTCTCTTCGTCACATAGCGGTCATTTCCTGCAGGGTCAGTCCAACGCCGTCTATCTGCTGCGGGTTTCCACTGCAATCACCGCTGGTCCCACCAACGGAACGACTACGGTGACCGATACCCTGCCCGCCGGTTTGACTCTGGTCTCGATGTCCGGCGAAGGCTGGAATTGCACAGCCAACGCCTGTTCTCGCTCCGACACGCTCCCCAACGGCCAGAGCTATCCGGCCATCTTGCTCGTCGTCAAGGTGGCGGCGGGCGCCGCCGCCAGCGTGACCAACGTGGCGAACCTCTCTTATGCGACCGTCTCGAACGTGGCGACCGCGAGTGACGTCACTGCCATCGCCGCCACCGGCTATCCCCTGGCCTGGGGCTTGAACACCAACGGACAATCCACCGTGCCCGCGGGTCTGACCAATGTCGTATCCGTCGCCGGCGGCACGGCCCATTCGCTTGCGCTGAAGGCCGACGGCACCGTTGTGGCCTGGGGCGACAACTCCCACGGCCAGTCCACCGTGCCCACCGGTTTGACGGGCGTCATGGCGATTGCCGCCGGAGCCTATCACAGCCTCGCCCTGACGACGGCAGGAACAGTCGTGGCCTGGGGCGATGACACCTATGGGCAAACCATCGTGCCCGCGGCCCTGACCAGTCCCACCTGTTCGACTCAACCCTGTGCCGTGGCCATTGCCGCCGGCGCCTATCACAACCTGGCTCTGATGAGCGATGGAACCGTCATCGGCTGGGGCTACGATCTGGATGGCGAAACCGATGTGCCCGCATCGCTGGCGAATGTCGTGGGCATCGCCGCCGGTGCCACTCACAGCGTGGCCGTGACCAGCAGCGGAGCGGTCGTGGCTTGGGGCTCCAATGCGTTCGGCCAAACCAATGTGCCCGCCGGTTTGTCCGGCATCGTCGCCGTGGCCGCCGGTGCGAACCATAGTCTGGCATTAAGCGCCACCGGCACTGTAGCGGCCTGGGGTGACAACACCTATGGCCAGATCACCGTGCCCTCGAGCTTGGCCGGCGTCGTCGCGGCGATTGCCGCCGGCGGCGATCACAGCCTCGCTTTGAAGAAGACCGGAACCATCTCCGCCTGGGGCGACAATACCGACGGCCAGGACGCCGTCTCCGCCGGTCTGACCAATGTGACGGCCATCGCCGCCGGCACCAGTCACAGCCTGGCTGTGAGCACCGGCGCCTCTGGAAGCGTAGCCATCACGCTCACTACATCGCAGCCCGGGACAATCATCACTGCGGACGGAACCCCGGTCCCCGCCAACGTGATCCTCGATTGGGCCGCCGGCAGCAGCCACACCATCGCCGCCCCGACGCCGCAGTCGGGCCCGGCGGGCACGCATTACGTGTTCGTCAGTTGGAGCGACGGCGGCGCCGCCTCGCACGCTGTTACGCCCGCTGCGGCGACTACCTACAAGGCCACCTTCAGTACCCAGTATCTGTTGACCGCCGCCGTCAACAACGCCGCCGCCGGCGCCATCCTGCCCGCTACCGGTTGGTATAACCCTGGCACGCTGGTCTCTGTCACCGCCACCGCCAAGCCCGGATACAAGTTCTCCGGCTGGTCCGGCGCCTGCACCGGCACGGCCGCCTGCAAAGTGACCATGAGCGCACCCCAGTCCGTGACCGCCAACTTCGGCGCGTTGCCCTCCAACTTGTCCATCACCTCCACCCACACCGGCAACTTCTATCGCGGTGAACCCGTCGCTCACTACACCCTCAAGATCACCGACGCCGCAACGGCCGGGCCAACCAGCGGCACGGTGTTCGTCACCGAATATGTACCGGCCGGCATGACTCTGGTCTCGATCTCGGGCGCCGGCTGGAGTTGCAGCGGCGCGACCTGCTCGCGCACCGACTCGCTCGCTCCGGGCGCCTCTTACCCGCCCATCAGCGTGGGCGTTTATGTCTCCCTCGCTGCGCCCCTATCGTCCACCAACGGCGCCAACGTGGGCGGCGGCGGCTCGCCTTCCAGCACCGCCTCCGACCCCACTAAGGTCAGTCCTACTGCTCCTTAAGTCGATCTCGACCCTCCCGTAGCCACCCCCTCCCGGGACCAGCCTCTGGTCCCGGGAGGGGGCGTGGCTTTACTCCACTTGGGCAGAGCCGTCGATCACCCTGCCAAGAACCCGGGCCCGACGTTTTTGTCCGAGGCGTGCACAACTCCCGCGATCCACCCTTTGCCCTCCGTGCGCAGTCGAGCGTCCTTGCACCGCAACCGCCTCGCGCGCGGGGGACACCGCGGCCCACTCATCGCCGGGCATGACCACCAGGCTTTCTGCCGAGGGCGCCACCAAGGCGGCCGACGCGAACGCCGCAGGTGTGTCCACGCGCTACCTCATTTGCCATGCTTCCACCCCCGCCGCGCTATCCTGAGCAGTAGGGATGCGAACAATTATTGCCGTTCTTGTCGTTCTCGGCGCGGTCCTCGCGCTGCTGCTGGCCTTCTCGGCCACCCCCGCCTTGGATCTGCCCTCCTCCGTCACCGCTCTCGGCGCCGCCACTACTATCTCTGTCCGCGTGCGCGCCCCGCACGGAACCCGCCGCCTCACCGCCTACGTCGAGCAGAATGGCGTCCGATCCACCGTCTTTGAAATCAACCAGCCCGCCCGCCGCTTCCTCTGGCAGCGCCACGTCTCCGACTCAATCGTGCACTTCACGGCGGGCGTGAAAGCCACCCCCAGCCTGAAGGACGGCCCCGCGCGCCTGACCATCGAAGCCACCTCCAACGACCTCCGCGCGAGTACCGCCACCGTCACCCGCTCAGTGACGGTCGTAACCCGTCCCCCCGTCCTAAGCGTCGACTCCGAACAGCACTACCTCTACCTCGGCATGGCCGACCTGGTCACCTTCACCGTCTCCGGCTATTGGACCGAGGCCGGAGTCCGCGTCGGCGATCAGAGATTCCGCGCGTGGCCCATGCCCGGCGGAAAGCCCGGATTCTTCTCGCTCTACGCTTTCGCCTGGAACATGCCGCCACAGACGGTTCCTCTGGTCTACGCCACCAACCCCGCGGGCAACGAAGTCACGGGCGGAATGGTCATCCGCTTCCCCCAAAAGGAGCAGCCCAAATACCGCACCCGCGACATGGCCATCGACGACCGCTTCATTCAGAAAGTGATCGACGAACTCGACCCCAACGGCTCCGGCGATTCCGTGACGCGTTTTCTGAAGCTCAACGGTGAGATGCGCCGCGCTAACAATCAGGCCCTATCCGATCTGCGGCTCAAGTCCGAAGCCCACTTCCTCTGGTCCCGAGCCTTCCGCCAGCAGCACAACTCCCAGGTCGAGTCCAACTTTGCCGACGTTCGTAACTATATCTACCAGGGCAAAAAGATCGACCAGCAGGTCCACCTCGGCTACGACCTCTCCGTCACCCAGCACGTCGGCGTCGAGGCTTCAAACGACGGCCGGGTCGTCTATGCCGCCCCGCTCGGCATCTATGGCAACTGCATCGTGCTCGACCACGGCTACGGTCTGCAGTCCATCTACGGCCACCTCAGCGAAATCGCCGTCCACGAAGGCGACCTTGTCAAACAAGGCCAGATCCTGGGCAAGAGCGGCCAAACCGGCATGGCCGGCGGCGACCACATCCACTTCAGCATGCAGCTCGACGGCGTCCAGATCGACCCCAAAGAGTGGTGGGATTCCCACTGGATCAAGGATCACATCGCCAGCCGCGTCGACCTGCCCGGCTTCCAATACTGAGCGCTGGCCGCACCGGCCGCCGAAACACAACAACTTCGCAAAAACACTGCGATTTCACGTTGCTTCCAAACCCGGTGAATCTTCAATAAGTCCTTTAGAAAACCATAGTTACACTGCGAACACGGTTTTCGTCCTAAAATGAGTAGCCTAAAGCCACTAAGTCCTTTAGAAAGTGGTTGATAGGCGATGCTTACACAGAAGTTCGCGAGAAAACGCGGCTAAATCATTCATAACACAATAGATGCATGATTGCGTGCCCAAACACGAGCGGCGTGATTTTTCTAAGTCTTTTAGAAAACCATAGTTACACGGATACACAAAGACGCGCGACAAACGGCGTTTCCCCCGCATCAAGCACGGTGTTTTGCCGGTGAATCCCCGCGCGGCGCACACTGAAAACCGCATGCATCCAGCTCCAGCTAACAGCGCAGCCGTCCTGTTCCGCGGTGCAAGCCGACCAGGTGCTCGCACGATTATGGCCTTCAGTTATCGTTTGCGGACGCGTCAGAGCCAGGGTTCCATCAGCCATTAGTGCCGGCCGCAGTGGTTTGGGACTGCGCGGTCACACCGGCCTGCGACAGCGTGTCGAGAATAATGTTCACAGGATTGAGGGAACCGCTCTGGGCCCCGTTGGCCTGCATCGCCGACAGGAGTTCACTCGTGAGCTGGCTGGCAGTCGTGCTGCTGTCAGTGGTGCTCGAAGTAGCGCTGGAACTGGTGTCGGAATCGGACGCCGCGGCTTGCGCATGATGATGGTGGTGGTGATGCCCGCCAACCGCCTGCGCCAGATCCTGGATATTGGGCAGTTGGCCGCTTTGCGAGGCGTTCGTAAAGTCGGTGGCGAGCTGGTTGAGCTGGGTTGCGGCCGTCGTGTTACCGTCCGCCTGGGCAGTCGCGGCGGCGCTTGTCAGGTTCGTGGCGATTTGCGCGGTAACCTGCTTGTACTCGGTGGGATTCGATTGTTGGAGTTGCTGGAGCGTCTCCAGAATCTGGGCCAGGGGCGAAAGCTGGGTACTGTCAGTTTGCTGCGTGGACGTCGACGCGACTACGCTGCCCGTACTGTTGCTGGTTTCGTTGGCGGTCAAGCCGGCGTTCTGCAGGCGACTGAGAATGGACTGCAGGTAGCTATTGGAGAGGGTGTTCATCGAAACGCTGCTCATGCCAGCCTCATCGGCAATCCGGTCGCCACTTTGAAAGTTGTTTCAAGCCGTTGAAATACAAGACCCGGCTCATGCCCGGTGCCGGGTTTAAACCACTCTGGAAATCAAGCGTGCCGAATGGGAACTAAGCGTCGACCCACGGTTCCATTTTGGGACTCACGGAAGAAACAGCCGCGGCACTCCGCACCTGTAGCAGATGATCTGGGAATGTCGTCTTTGGGAGCAGAATCGCAGCGCCGCCGCCAAGCCTGCCGCAGGGGGAGCGCGAACGCGCGTGTCTTACAGCCGCGGATTGAGCCAGGCGAGCGCAGGCAGGAAGGTCAGGCTTGACCTTTTACCGACGGTACTCCATTGCTTCCAAATCTTGTACGAGGGTCAAGCTTGACCCTCGCCCCGTCTTGAAGCACGCGCCGCCCGGCAGCGAAAACAAGGATCTGGAGAACCGGATTCGGTGCAAGTGGAAATGAGCCGCACGGCAAGGGTGCGAGCGCCCGATGGAAGTGCTTCCTCGAACAGACCGCAGCTCCCATTTGTTGGCCTACTCAACCAGGAGGCAGGAGCGCGTAGGAGATCGTCTAACGGGTGCTATCCTGCTCGCGACTCGCGACCGGTTGACGCGCCAGTTTCCGCCCAAACAACCCGGCCACAATCAGACCTGCCGCCATCATCCACAGGGTCGCAGGCTCGGGAGCCGACTCCTCCGCATCCGCCGGCTGTCCCAGATCGAGCGGAGCGCCCGTCGGAAGAAAATAGTTGCCTCCCGTGCCCGATGGAGGAGGATCCTGATCTTGCAGGTCGGTAAAGCCCCACCCCGGGAAAATGGTCGAGCTGAAGAAGCCTCCGTAATCGGCTGCAACGAATAGCCTCTCGCCATCGCTGGACGGGCCGCCTATAAGAGATGTGGGCTGGCCCACACCTGAGTAAACCGAGATATGGCTGGTGTCGATTGTTGTCTGCGATGGCGCGGGGATGTTCCAGTCCGTGCGGCCGGGCGAACCGGAACCGTTACCAGGCAGGATTGTGCCGGCAAAAACCGGCGTGGCAAGCAGCAGCACACCGGCCAGCCAGGCCTTGGAAAGGCGTTTCAGATGCACTTGGAACTCTCCCTGAGATATAGTCTTCATCGAGCCGCGGCGTGAGCCGGCATTGGCCCGCGCAACGGATCAAAACGGGAGAGGGTTGATAAACGCCTAGTAGGGGTGCGCGGGCGATCCCCGCTTGCATCCGGCCGGTTGGGGCTTTCAATCGGCCGCTCCGCGAAACAGAACTCGTTTCGGCGGCGGCCTTTGCCTTTTGTTTCTACTTGTATTGTATTCCGTTCTTCCCTAGGAAGTCCATAGAATTCAGTGCCTTACGCGAGCTGAACGACCCAAAAAGTACCGCTCCAACAGTACTTGCCCCATCGGCGCTCAGTCGCCAAATTCGCGCCAGAATTTCTTCCCGTCCCTCTAATCAAATGGCCGCAACCGGCCGATCTAAGGAGTGGAATGCCTTGCAAGGTGGCCGTGAAGCAAGTCTTCGGAGAACGGATCAAACGTCGTCGGGCACGCGCCGTATCCGCCTGGGTCCTGGTGGTGATCGTGGCTGGCGCGGCCTTTGCAGGGGAGAAATCAGCCACTTCCATGCCGCCCCCGGAACTGGTGGGGCACTGGCGCGGACAGGGCCGCATTGTGAATGACTGGACATCGGTCCAAACGCTGCCGGTGGACATCGGGATCATGCCCGACGGCACCATCGCCGGAACCATCGGATACGCCGAGATTGCCGGCGGCGTGTACCTGGAGCCCAAGAAGCGATCGGCCAGGAAGCCGGGATTCACGCTCTCGGTCAACCTCGACGGACAGTTGCTCGGCGACGGCGTAATGCGGCGCGCCATGCAGCTTTATCTCAGCCCGGCCAATGGCCGGCTGACCGGGTCCGGCGCAAGCGAAGGCGGCATGCAGTGGCCGGGCTCGTGGCGCCAGACCAAGCGGCGCACCGGGCGGCTGCAGGTGCGCGCCGTCAGCCTGGCGAGAGTGGACGTGCGCGGCCCATAGCGGCCGGCGGATCGGTTGTAGAATCAGTGCAGCCCGGACGTTCGAGCAAGGCTCAGCCACTCCGGCCGGCGGGAGACACTTGATGCTGCAACTGTCAATGGAAGAACTGTACGCCATGCGGATGGCGCGCTATGTGTGCGCGATGCACAACGGTATGCCGGACCGCGTGCCGCTGCGGCCGTTCGCCGCCGAGATCACGGCGCGCCACGCCGGCTTCACGTGCCAGGAGGTGACGCACGATTACCGTAAGGCGTTCGAGGCGATCATACGCTGCTGCCACGACTACGACTGGGACGCGACCGTGCCGAACATGGTGTACGTCTGGACCGGGCTGACGCAAGCGGCGGGGCTGACCTACTATGGCGTGCCGGGCATCGACGTCGAGGCCGACGTCTGTTTTCAGTACCGCGAGCCGGCCGAGCAAACCGCGTTCATGAAGCGTGAGGAGTACGACGAGCTGATTGCCGACCCGGTACGGTTCCTGTATGAGACGTGGCTGCCGCGGGTCTCGACCGAGTTCAGCGCGCGCGGCCAGGCGGCGACGTTCCGCAACAACCTGGCGTTCGTGAAGAGCAGCATGGCGATGATGGAGTACTTCACCGCGTTCGGCCCGCAGGTGGAGCGGATGCGGCGCGAGTGCGGCACGGTTTCGGCGATCTGCGGCATGCTGAAAGCGCCGCTGGACATTCTGGCCGACAAACTGCGCGGGTATCTCGGGCTGGCCTACGATCTGATGGAGATACCGGAAAAAGTGGAGCAGGCCTGCCGGGCGCTGATGCCGCATCTGGGCTACCTGGCGTTAACGGGGGCCGATCCGTCGCACCAGGTTCCGATCCCGATCTGGATGCACCGCGGATGCACGCCATTTGTCTCGAAGGAGCATTTCGAGAGGATCTACTGGCCGACGCTGAGGCCGATCGTGGAGGCGCTGTGGGCCCAGGGCAACCAGACGCTGTTTTACGCCGAAGGTAAGTGGGACGCGCACTTGGAGAGCTTCGCCGAACTGCCCGCGCACAGCATCGTCTACCATCTCGACCGGGGCAATCCGGAACGCACGCACGAGGTGCTGGGGAAGAAGTTCTGCCTCAGCGGCGGCCTGCCGAACGTCATGATGGCGTTTGCCCCGCCGGAGCAGGTGCGGGCGCAGTGCCGCAAACTGATCGAGAGCATCGGCGCCGAAGGCGGCTACATTATGGACGCGAGCGCGATCCTGCAGAACGACGCCACGCTCGAAAACCTGCGCGCGATGACCGAGGCGACGCGCGAATACGGGGTTTATCGTTCACCATCCGCGCCCACGCCTGTCGCGGAGGCGCGCGTCACGACGGCTGGACTTCCGGCGTGGGTCAGCGCGGCACAGCCGCGGCCCGGCGTCTGCCGGACGTGGGCGGAAAAGGTGCGCGAATTGCCGCCGATGAAAGGCGACGAGGCGCTGGCGAAGAAAGTCTGGGAAGACGTCGAGGGGCTGGCGTACCTATATATTTGGCATTTGCTATTGAGTTTCTAGGAAGGGCGGACGCGGCGTAGGAAGGCGAGGGAATTGTCCGCCGTCGCGCTGAGGTGTTGCCCATGCAGGCGCAGACCGGCATCCAACCAAGGCGCTATCTGGGAGCCTGGTCGCGGGCGCAGCGGCAGCCGAACTCGAAGACGCGGAGATTGGGAGCGTATTTGAAGCGATTGGAGACGCGAATGCTGCGCGGATTGAAGAACCAGGAGCCGCCGCGCAGTGCGCGCATGGTTCCGGAGAACGGTCCCTGCGGATCCGCCGCGGCGCTCTGCTGATAGGCGCCGTCGCTATACCAATCCGCGACCCAGCTCCAGACGTTGCCGAGGGTGTCGTAGAGGTGCCACGCGTTGGCCTTTTTCCGGCCGACGGGATGCGGACCATTGCCGTTGGCGTATAGGCGCTGGGCGTAGTGCTGGCGGTCGGAGGCCCACAACGAGGATGTGTCGATGGGCGAGTTGCCGCTATTGCCGCCGAACCAGGCAATGTCGTCGAGGTTGCCGTAGCGCGGGGCAGAGGCGCCGGCGCGGGCGGCGTATTCCCACTCGGCCTCGGTGGGCAGCCGTCCACCGGACCACTCGCAAAACTCGTGGGCTTCGTCCCAGGTCACACCGACCGCGGGGAGCGAATCATCGCCGCCAGCCTCGTTGAGCGAGCGGCCGAAGTTGTCTTTGACGGGGAGCGCGGGTTTGCCTTTGGCGGCGCGGAACTTTTTCCAAGCCGCCACGGTGACCGAAGTCTGACCCATCCAGAAGCCGCGGGTGATGCGCACGCCGTGGGCGGGCTTTTCTGCATCGGAGCACTCGAGGTCGCCATCCGAGCAGCCCATCATGAATTCGCCGGCGGGAATCGAGACGTAGTTGAGGCCGTCGATGGCGTTCAAGCGCACGGATCCGGACGCGGCGGCAGCCGGCTTGGACGATGGCGCGGGAGCAGACGCCGTGGGTGAAGTGGCCTTGGCGGGCGTGGTCTGCCTGGGCGGCGCGGCCACGGGGGTGGGCGGCGGTGGCGAGGTCTTGCCAGGCGCGGTCGCGGATGCAACGGGCGCGGGCTGGGACGGCACAGCCGCGGGTGGCTGAGCGGGGACGGCCGCGGGCTTCTCCGCAGGAGACGGAACGGTCGCCGGGGCGGGCTGAGTCTGGGCAGGCGCGGGCGCCGGCGAGCGCGATATCAGGGCACGAGCCTCCTGCCAGGCTGGGCCGAGGAAGCGCGGCAGGAGGAACCAGCCCGCGGCGGCCATCACGACCAGAAGAAGTAGCAACAACAGCACGACCGGCAGGATGCCGCGGCGGCGAGGCGGCGGAGGGGCAGGCGACCCGGGCGGATACTGGGCTGGCGCTGGCCCCACACCGGGCGGAAACTGGGGCGGAGCCGCAGGCGCGCCAGGCGGCAGCGAGGGCGGAGTGTAGATGCCCGTATCCAAGAACTCTGGGACAGGGCGGGGCCGGGGCGGAGGCTGCGCGGGCGGCTGCCCCATAGCGCCCGGGACGGAGGGTGCGACGGGAGGGGCGGCGACGGGCGGCGCAGTGGCAGATGGGGGCACGCTATCCCACGGCGGCTGCGGCAGAGTGGACGTCTTCCATTGATCGGCAATGACTGAAGGCGTGGCTGGAGCGGCGGAGATGGGAGCCTGATCCTGCGGCTGTTGCAGGCGGCTGGTTCGCACGGGCGTGGGGGCTGGCGCCGTGGGGCCGTGGCCAGTTGCCGGCTCAGGCGCGGGCGGAGCCGGAGAGGATGGCGGCAGTGCTTCGTCCGGGGCCGATTCTTCCAGCAGACTGGCGCGCAGCGAGCGCAATGCGGCGGCCATCTCCTCACCCGACTGGTAGCGGCTTTCGCGGTCGGAGGAGATGGAACGCATGACCAGCCGGACGATGTTCTGGTTGAGGTCGGGACGCGCGTCGGTGATCGGCCGGGGTGCCTGCTGGAGCCGGGCGATGAGCACGCCCATGGGCGTGGGCGCGGTGAAGGGGCGGGTCCCGCTCAACATTTCATAGAGCACCAGGCCCACCGAGTAGAGGTCCGAGCGCGGGTCGAGTTCGTGGCTGGGAAGGCCCATGGCCTGCTCGGGGCTGGAGTACTCGGGAGTGCCGAGAGCGAAGCCGGTGGGGGCGGTGAGCATGCCGGTGACCTGCATGTCGGCCTCGGCGACGACCTTAGCGATGCCGAAGTCGATGACCTTCACGTGACCGCCGCCGGTATTGGGCGAGGGGTCGGCGGAGACGAGGATATTCTGCGGCTTGACGTCGCGGTGGATGACGCCGCGGCGGTGGGCGAAGGCCAGGGCATCGCAAACGCGGGCGGCGATTTCGAGAGCGCGTTGGGGCGGCAGCGGGCCGCGATCGAGGAGCTCGCGCAGGCTGAGACCCTCGACGTATTCCATGACGACGAAGGGAAAGCCGCTCTCGGCGACGTCGACGTCGAATACCTCGACGATGAAAGGATGGCGGAGGCGGCGCACGAGTTGCGCTTCGGCCAGAAAGCTCTTGACGAACTGCGGGCGCGCGTCGAGCAGGAGTTTCAGGGCCTGCATTTCATCGAGCAGAATGTGGCGGGCGCGATAGACGACGCCCATGCCGCCCCGGCCGATTTCGCCGAGGATTTCGTATTTGCCGCGCAGTACGTCGCCGGGATTCAGATCGGTCATGGCCGCGGGCCTCCCACTGATGGAGGAAGTGAAACCAGAGTATCAGACCGCGAGGCGGACTCACGCCGCGAGGGCCGCGGCGGCGGGTCAGTGCGCGGCGGCGGGGGCGGCCAGCGCGGCCAGTATATCCATGGCCAGGTTTTTCGCGCCGCCCTCTTCGAGGTTCAGCAGCACGGCGACGGCGAGATGGCGGTCGGGCGCAAAGACGAGGTGAGTATTGGTGCCCTGCTGGCCGCCGCTGTGTTCGATGACGTGCAGGCCGCGCTCGTTGGCGATATTCCAGCCGAGGCCGAAGCCCGTCATGGTACCGTTTTTGAGCGTTTGCGGAGTCCACATCAGGGTGCGCGTCTCCTCTTTGAGGATCTTGCCACGCATCAGCGCGCGGACCAGACGAACGGGGTCTTCGGCCGTGCCGAGCCAGCCGCCGCCGGGGGTTTTATGACTGGTGTCGACCAGAGCGCAGTTCTCTAGCGCGCCGTCGCGTCGCAAACGATAGCCGCTGGCGCGGTGGGGAATGATGGCGAAGACATCGTCGGGACACATGGTTTCGATGCCGGCCGGCACGAGGACTTCCGCGCGAACGAATTCGGCGTAGGGTTTGCCGGTGACGGCTTCGATGATGGCGCCGAGCAGGACGTAGCCGTAGGTGGAATAGAACGCGTTGGTGCCGGGCTCGAACAGCAGGGGATCCTTGGCGAAGATCTCGAGGCTCGCGGTGGGGCTGGCGTAGTGGCGCGTGTTGTCGTAGTCGGGGGCGCGATTGTGGCGAATGCCGGACTGGTGGCAGAGCAACTGGCGGATGGTGATGGGCCACTTTTTCTTGGGGTATTTCGGCAGGTACTTCTGAACCGGAGCGTCGAGCCGCAGCTTGCCCATTTCGACCAGACGCAAGACGGCCACGGCGGTGAACGGCTTGGAAATAGAGGCCAGGCGGAAGAGCGCGCGGGGCGTCGCGGACACATCGTTTTCAACGTCGGCCTTGCCCCAGGCGCGGGTCCAGATGGGGCCCGTCCCGTCCCAGACGGCGACGGCGACGGCGGGCGCGGGCCGGAGCGTGAGGAACCGGGCGACAAGCGCGGCGACGAGGTCCGACTGCTGCGGCGTGACCTGGGCGAGAAGCGCCGTCGCGGACGCGCCGACAAAACAGGCGGCGCCCAAGAGTGCGAGACGGCGGGTCATCGTTAATCAATTCTTGCACGGCTGAGCGGCGTTTCGGACCAATTCCTCCGCTGGGGCCGGAGTTCGACCGGCGGCGCGACGAGCGCGCTGCACAGGCAAGAAATCCCTTTCTTTCCGACCCCAATGGCGTTATGCTCTTCTCGCGATGGGAGGAACGACATGCCTCTGCTGGACCGTCTGGTTGCATTTCTGGAATTGCGCGGGTGCTGGTACCGGCACGACGTTCATCCGCTGAGTTTCACCGCGCGCGAGACCGCGCTGGCGGACCATGTGCCGCCGCGGTGCTTTGCGAAAACCGTGATCGTGCATTTCGATCGAGACTACGCGATGGCCGCGCTGCCGGCCGACCGCGGTGTGAACCTGGATGAACTGCGGGACGCGTTCGGCTGCGGACACCTGCGGCTGGCCACGGAACACGAAGTGGCGGAATTGTTTGCGGACTGCGAACTCGGGGCGATGCCGCCAATGGGCAACGGGACGCTCTACGAGATGCCGG